>Ga0208784_1000556_pt1 | contig 17967 bp, 36 predicted proteins | sample DEB19_08_DNA_FD_184531 | JGI IMG/M metagenome (GOLD analysis project Ga0208784, IMG submission 184531) | Aqueous microbial communities from the Delaware River and Bay under freshwater to marine salinity gradient to study organic matter... | ecosystem: Environmental > Aquatic > Marine > Coastal ... | reverse complement strand
AATAGCAGGTCTATCCCGTTTAATAATGGCATCTGCTAACTCTCCCATTTCTGAGACTGCTTTTAATAATTGTGTTTTAGAGTCTGAGTTAGCTATGATTCCTCTAGCTTCTGCCCAGCGGATTACGTCTAGTTCTGTGATATTCCAACTCATTTAGACAGTTCCTTAATCTCAGCGATTGGCAGTCCAAATGTTTCATGGATAGCGATCATCATCTCTGCTGAGACTTTGCATTTACCATTACGTAGTCGGCTAAGAACTGGAGCAGCCATACCTAGCTTAATGGATAGCTGACGATCATTAGGAATATCAAAGCGTTTTTGTAGTTCATCAAGAATCACGTATTTCTCCTATAGTTAAGGTTGTTGGTGGCCGGTACTGATCTCCGGCTTCTCCAGATTAATACAAGACCGAAGCAGCCATTTAAGGAGCCTTGTATCAAACCGCGTATCAGCCTACGCATTCACCAACACGACTGAGGACTGTACTCTAAGCGTTTTATGGGCATTGGATGTACCCGCCCTGCTTTCCAATCCTCATGCGTCTTGGTTGTTGGTGGCTGGTGCGGTATCCGGCTTGCGCTTAGAGCGCTTGCCTTCCCATGCTCCGTTTGCTTTCCTGACCACCAACACGACTGACCACTGCTATTTCCCCGTCTTGCTACCACCAAGGTGTCTAGAACTTGGGGCTTTCCGCTTCTGGGTTAGTCCGCTTTACGTTTTCACGTCCAGCAATGGTCATGCGTCTTGGTGCAGGGTCACTAGATTTTGGAGACTATATCGAAGGAGGATCTAGCCCCTGCTGCCGGAGTTACTCGCCACTACCGGCTTGGCGTATCGTTAGTTACAAGTGGTCTGACAATTGCCGTTATAGCAGCAGGTTGTGCAGTACACACATCCATTAGGCCCACAATAACTGTTGTAATTACAAGCTGCATAGCTAAGAGTTGCTGTTGCTGCTAACCAAAGTGCTATTAGATATTTCATATTGCTCTCCTATTGGGTGAGCCTACTCACAGAACTGGCTGATGAACCCCTACGTTAATCAAAATAACAGTCCTGCTTTCGGCTCGTAATGGTGGGTAATCGCTGCGTCTATACCGCATTACATCCGGTTACTTACCAGTGTGGCGCATATAGCATCCGCTTTCCCCATGAAGGTGGAGATACTCACAATGATTTGGGATGAACCGACCAAAGCTCCCCGCCAGCATTGCTTTCTCTCCGTAGATCATTTCTTAAATAAAGCGTGAGTTTGTCTATGATGCGGAACACACAACCAGACTACATCTAAAGGACTTGAATAATCTGGGTGATGCGCTTCTGCTTTATCTCCACAAACCCAGCAAGGATGAGGTATGACTTTCCCTGCCTTTACTGCCCTTTTTAATTTTTGTTGTGCATTTTTTCTATCCGGATGATTTTTTTGCCATCTTTTGCCTATTTCCTTTCTCAATTCAACTCGATGCGGAAGATTAGATCTTTTCCTATCGTATTCCCTTATCTTTTCGATATTTTTCCATCTATGCTCACTAGAATCTTTTTTATTGCATTCTTTGCATTTATTAAGATGACCGTCAGCCATTTCTGAGTGTTTATAAAAATCATCTAACGGCTTGACGGTCTTGCACTTAAAGCATTCTTTAGAACGAGTCATGTCATGATCCTTGTGCGTGGAAACATAACCATTATAGACCCGTTTTAGTTAAAAGGGATATCATCATTCCCCATATCAAAATCGTCTTCTTTCTTTGCCTTTGCTTTAGGTGCATCTTTAAGCTTAACTGACAGGCTAAAGAACTTCTTACCGTCCTTGCTAGACTCTTTAATCCATGCTGATAGCCAGTAATCAATGCCACCTACGTTAATTGAGCCTGAATACTCTGGATGATTGTCAGCGGTCTTGTTCAGGTTCTTAGATAAAATTCCTCTATTTGTATTGTCGAAATTGCTCATATTTACCTTGTAGTGTATTTTTTAATTGCTGCCCGTTGTTTACTATCCAACAGACTCCATAGGGCGGTTTTAGAATCTGGGTCTAACTCTGATTGTTCAATATACTCAACAGCACCAGCTACATCATCCATAGAAAGTAAGGAAATTACATTAACTCCAATGCTACGGATAGCTTCCTGCTCCTCGCTGGTCATGCTGTCAAATACGTCTTTGGTAATAGGCTTGGCAGACTTAGGAGACTCTGAGCCTGTTGTAGCGTCTAGTGCATCGTGCTCAACAATCTCAAGTGCAGTAACGTAAAGATAGCGTCGTGAGTATGTTTCTACAGCACCAAGATTCTGTATCGGATGCGTACCTTTTAGATTGGCATCAGCCATCGGGCTAGTAAATGTAATAGAGCCACCGTTATCAGTATCAATAATACGCAGAGTAGCCAAGTCTTTATCAAAACTGACGACTGAACATAAACCTTCTTCATGGAATATCTTATTTATTATTGGAAGGAAATCTCCCAACTCAAAGTACTGATAGTTAGCAAATTTATTGTGGCCTGATTTTTTAAGCGGTGCAGATTGTAAACGGATACGTGAACGTTGCAGCTTTGCGTACACTTGATATTCAGACATTATTTACCCTTTATTGAATTTTTTATACTGCATAATATTGAATTGCCGAACTTCCTGAACAGGTTGTACCGGCTTAACCTTAGCTTGCTGCTCCTTACGAATCTTCGCAAAGGTTTTAGCGATATTTGTATTAGACGCAGTAACATATTTGAATGATGGGTCTAAGATAGATTTACTCATATTGAACAGGAAATAAGGTATAGAACGATCATTATTACACCACAGAAAACTGGATGTCTAGCAAACCAGTCACTCGTTGATAGCAGCTTGTTCACGTTTCATCCTTTCCATTTCGATAATCATTACATCTACATGAGCCAAGGCTCTGCCGTATGAATCAATGTCTTTACCTAACGATTTACATAGCATCTGACGAGCTATTTCCATGCCTTCGGCAACACCGTCTTTATATGCTTGTGTTCTAACGTCACTGATTATTGGATTTTCCATTATTCGCCTCGCAATTCTTCAGCATAATCACGGTAATCTTGGCTAGTCAGTTCAACGTCAGGAGCAGATTTAGTTGCTCTGCATATCATTGCAGCTATTTCATTGCTCATGTGCTGGCGCAACTTATCTGCATCAAGACGATACTTAGCCCAGATAGAAAGAATGTTGCTAAATTCTTCAGCGATTATCTGATCGTCTAGGTCACACAAGAAATCGTCTGGATGACCTGTTTGTATTTCGTTAAGGTAATAATATTGCAGTTCATATTTATTCATATTAGCCTCCTAGTAGCCGCTGTGTTGCGGTGAGTGAACTATACTCAAAAATGATGACTGTGTGTAAAATTATTTCTATCAGTTATCTGTTGCCGATAGATAATATAAATTGACAAGAATATTCTACGTTGGCAATATCTATGGGCAGCTTAACTACAGGAGGAAACTATGAAAGTTGCCGATAAGTTAATAATTGTGTTCTGGTTCATTTGTGGCGCATTAGCTATCTATTGGGGCATTAAGGCGCATAATATGCCACCAAGGTTAGCCTGTGAGGTAGCCGAGATCAGTCCTGACTTTAGCCATGAGGATAGACAAAAATGCCGGATAATAAGGAGTCACAAGCTATGAGAGAGCAAAATGAACCTGCACCATCTTTGCGATGGAAACCATTGCAAACCTTCTTGCCCAAACTGTCACCCAGAGGTCAACCAATTGAGCAGCGATCCTTCAAAGTCTGTACCAGCCGAATCAACGAAAAGCAGCTATTTCGGTACTAGGATCTGTCAGGGTTGCAAGCGTAGCCGTAGCAATAAGCAGTTTGAGAGCAGCAGCGTATGCAGGATTTGCACCTTGAGAGGCGTTAAGGTATAGTTCAAAGGGAATGGCTAGGGAGTGCAACCCGAAAAGACGCTTTATCACCGTCCTGCCTGACCCACCTACAGTGATAACTACCTTCTGATAAAAGGTCAAAAATGCATTATTACAAGTTTGAAATTTCCGTTTGGAATCTCCATACAGCTCATCTGACGTTAGTTGAGGAGGCTGTTTATCGCCGCTTGATTGACCATTATTATGATACAGAGCAGCCAATAGGACTTGATTTCAAGGGCATGATTAGAAGGTTGCGCCTTGATGGATATGAAGATCAAGTCATTACTATTCTCAATGAATTTTTTACGCAAAATGACGATGGATGGTCAAACAAACATTGTGACGTAAAAATAAAGGCTTACAAAAATCAGAAAAAAGCCAATAAAAACAATGGCAAAGCAGGTGGTAGACCTAAAAAGCAAAAGATAACCGAATCGGTTACAGATGGGTTGCCATTCGTAACCCTAACAACTAACAATAAACAAGAAACAAAAAACAAAGATATTAAAGATGATCGATTTGATATTTTCTGGAAGCAATATCCTCGTAAGGTAGCAAAACCGAATGCTGAAAAGGCTTGGCTAAAGATTAAGCCTGATGATGTTGTTCTAAAGAAAATGTTAGACGCAATCAATCGTCAAGGTCTTGCTGGTAGAGAAATGCAATTTGTTCCACATCCAGCTTCATGGCTTAATGCAAAACGCTGGGAAGACGAAATAACAGCACCTACAGCTAACGTTATGAATATTGAAAGGCGCGTACTATGATCGGTAATTTACTCAATCGACTAGAGAAAGTTAAAGGCACTAAAGGTCGCTGGACTGCTTGCTGTCCTGCTCACGCTGATCGCAGTCCTAGTCTAGCGATAACTCACCTTGACGATGGACGTATTCTGCTCAAGTGTTTTGCTGGATGTTCTGCTAACGAAATAGTTTCTGCTGTCGGTATGGACATCGGTGACTTGTTTCCTAAAGAGAACAAATTAGGCTATACACACGATACACAACGCCTAAAAACTGAGCGCAGACCATTTTATGCCACAGACCTGCTCAGAATAATCCATTTTGAGGCCCTTATTACGTCCATAGCGGCGTTTGATTTAGCGGAAGGTAGGCAGGTATCAGACACCGATAGAAAACGCCTTAAAACGGCTTTTGAGCGAATTAACGAAGCGGCTAATTATATTAACTGAGGACAATATGAGTAAATTTCTAAAAGAACATCGTCAAGAGTTTATTGATCTTTTTCCAGAAATTCCTTTGCGTGACGATAAGGTATGGCAATTTTTTATAAATCGTATGGATGCCGCATTTGATTTAGGAAAGGCGAAAGAGCGAGAGAGTTGTGCAAGGATGTGCGATATTTTGGGTGAGCCTTGGCTAGCAGTAAGAATACGTGCTAGGAGTGCATTATGAGCCTTGAGGATAGAGCAATAGATTTAGACGAGGCCAGAAAAGCCAGAATCCTAAAGTCAGAAGTCATTGATGTAGAGAAGTATCTACACGCTAACGATGTGACCATTAAAGTTAAACGGGCTACGGAATGGTCGGAGGCTATCAAGGAAAACTATCTAAATAGCAAAACTGATAAGAAAATTGTATTGCCTTGGCCTAAGACGCATTCTACTTTTGCGTTTAGAGATGGTGAGGTAACGGTATACGCTGGTGGTAACGGTGGTGGTAAGTCATTGATTACAGGGCAAATTGCGTTAAATCTGCTACGTCAAGGCCAGAAAGTCTGCATTGCCAGTTTTGAGATGAAGCCTGAAAAAACCTTAGAACGTATGGTTCGACAGTTCTCTGGTGAATACATAGATAACCCGCTGACTAATGACCGAGAGAAATATATCAACAACCTTTTTGTCAGATTCGACACCTATGTTTCTGACAAATTGTTTCTTTACGATCAACAGGGTACGACTTCAACCGATAAGGTCATAGCGATGGCAAGGTATTGCGCTATGGAACTAGGCATTAAGCATATCTTTATCGATAGCCTAATGAAGTGTGTTAAGGGTGAGGATGACTTTAACGGACAGAAAAACTTTGTGGATGAACTAACGGCACTGGCTAGGGATCATTCGGTACACATCCACCTAGTTCACCATATCCGCAAGCTGGTCAATGAGGAGCAGCAGCCGAATAAGAATGACTTGAAAGGTTCTGGCTCTATTTCGGATCAGGTGGATAACGTGTTCTTAATGTGGAGAAACAAGAAGAAAGAGAACATGAGAAGCCGAGGTGAGCAGATAGATGAGGGCCAGCCAGATGCTTACTTAATGTGTGAGAAGCAGAGAAATGGCGAGGCTCAGGAATGGTACGGACTGTGGTATCACGCAGCTAGCCAGCAGTTTGTGGAAAATCTAGGGCTAATGCCTATGGACTTTGATAATAAAGGGCGTTTTAGTGGATGACTCCGAAGAATACCGGCATAAGTGCGAGGTTTCTCAAGTATTACGCTGGAGAGCCGAGGATAGGAATAAGGCTTTAGATTACTTAGCTAAAGTTAGGAAAGCCAGAGGCGATGTCGTAGCAGAGAAGATAGCCAATGACTGTAAAGAGCAGTGGGCTAAGGGAAACAGAGGTATAAAGGGGGATTGGCGTTGAGAGCTTACCGAGTAGATGCAAACCAGAAGGCTATTGTTGCTGCACTGCGGGAAGAAGGGTTTATCGTCCAGCATTTGCATAAGGTAGGGGAAGGATGCCCTGATTTACTAGTAGGTCATAGTCATAACGGAAGACGTTATAACGTACTGCTAGAGCTTAAAGACGGGGATGGCAAGCTAACGGCACAGCAGGTTATCTGGCATCACGGCTGGAGAGGTCAGGTAGCTATTGTTAATAATGCAAAAGATGCAATAAAAGCGGTGTATGACCATTGCAAAACTTGAGATTTGTTATATACTGAGATTGTCTTTGTGTCAGGCTTAGACAAAAACTGAAGCCCTTTAGCTTTGGTTCTTATCCCTTAGGTGGGAACGTGCCTGACACACGGAGAGCCAAACCTAGAGGGCTTTTTTATTGTCTAGGTCGTACTGGTCACGTTAGTAATGAACCCATGTTCGGGGTTGCTGCCAAGAAAACCGAGTGCGCTATATTGATAGGGCGGCGCAGCAGACTTGCTACAGGTACTTGCATAAACAAGGTAGAACGGTTGATAAACGGTTGGGCCACGATACGGTCACCTTGGAAGATGAATGTAGCCCCGAGAGGGATTAGCCAGTGTGGGAAAGGTGTTAAAGATCAACCCCTCGCCCTATCCTATACCTTAAAAGAATATGATTACTAATATGAAACAAATAGATCCTAATGAAGCTGTAGATTTTATGTATAGCCAAGCAGCTTTGTATGCTCAAGCTAAGGCTGAAGTTACCTACCTAGAACAATTCCGTAAATCAAAGAAGGCAATCCTATTTAATAATTCAATCGGCAAAACTGTTGCTGACAAAGAAAACTATGCGTATAGTCATCCAGACTACTTAGAGATTCTTGACGGTCTAAAAGTAGCTGTAGAAAACGCCGAGATGTTGCGGTGGCAGTTGATAGCAGCACAAGCGAGGGTCGATGTCTGGCGCTCACAAGAAGCTAGTAACCGGAATATAGATAGATCAACTCAATAAGAGGATAATATGAACGACACAAACATAGTAGATGATAGCAACTTAGTGCAGTGCGAGTATTGCGGTTACGTAACAGATAGTGATGATGTTCCTACTGCGAACGATCCTTGCTGTTCTGATGGAACTGTAACGGTATGTCCTGAATGCGACGAAGGCGAATCTTTCTTACGCTATGACCCGGCAAAGGCAATTATTCGAGACCAGCGAATTGCCCATCAAGCTGCGGAATCTAACCGAGCCTGAGATAGAAGATCTTGGCTTAAAACATTTCGGTAATCTCAAGTATTACTATCCAGACCAGATTAAAGCTCTGGTTCTGGATGTTCAAAAGAAACTCCAAGGGAAGAATAAATGAAGATGCGTTTTTGCAATAGCTGCCAGCAATCTAAGCCGGAGGAAGGTGGCTATCGTAAGGAAGGAAGTCTAAGAGGATGGCGTTGTGCTGGATGTTATAACCGAACGACTCCGAGCATTTACCGAGCTAATAAACCGACTGATCCTAAGTTCTTAGGAGATGTCAAAAAAATACTAGGATACTAATATGACTGACAAACAACACGAAGCCCTGAGCATAGCCAAGCGACTCAAAGATCAACAGCAGCCGTTGTCACTTGCTTTACGCCACAAAGCCGCCGCCAAACTACGCCGTTTGCATGAGGTGAATGCTGAGTTGGTTGAGGCTTTGAAAGATATTTTATCGTGGGAAGAAAATGAAGAAATGACTTGGTATCCAAAAGCTAGAGCAGCTTTAGCCAAAGCTACAGGAGAACAACAATGAGCGATGGTTATTACTGCATCGTATGCGGAAGGTTCCTGCCTGAAGAAGATGGGTTGATTGTACATGACGATGTGCCGCATCCTGTCGATATGACCTTTGACGAAGAGGAAAACCCACAATGACACCAAAAGAAATTAACGAGTTAAAGAAACTGCACAACCGATACCAAGAAGAAGGCCAAAAAGTCTACGCCTTAGTGATGGATTTGCATGAGAAATGCACCAACTTGCAAAAAGAAATTCAAGATGCCGAAGGCGAAGACTATGACCCCATCCCGCTGATCTTTGGCGCTGGGTTTTGGATTGACCCTGATCTGTGAGGGAGCCATGACCATCACACTAACCCGCGAGGAAGCGCAGCAAGTGCTGGATGCGTTGGTGTTCGCAACGCCATCAGGATATGGGCCTGCTGAAGTGTATAAGGACTCTATCTTGCTACTTCAAAATCTACTTGCGCATGAAACACCGTATGAAGTAGGCCAGCGGCTGCATCGGCAAGGACGTGGTATTTCTGACATACCGACTGCTGTTTATTCTGATGGCGATATTGCTGAAGCGTATCGCGGTTTTGAAGATGCCCGACTTAGCGAACCTGAACCACAGCGCGAATGGCAAGGGCTGACTAAAGAAGAACTTGCGGAGATAGCAGAGTTTCATTTTCACGGCGCGTTATCAGGGAGAGAATTTTATGACGACGTTGAAGCCAAGCTAAAGGAGAAGAATGCGTAAAAAAGAGGCGCAATATCTGTCAAAAGTAGCTGATATAGGCTGTATAATTTGTTATAGGCTTGGCTACATTGGGACTCCTGCTGAGATTCACCATATCCGAGGTATAGGATTGGGAATGGGAGTAAGAAATTCTAATTATGCAACTTTGCCTCTCTGCCCTCGTCACCACAGGGGGAACGATGGCTATCATGGCCTAGGCAGGAAAGCCTTTGAGCGTCGGTACGAGGTTACCGAATTGCAACTAGCACAGCAGGTACAGGAGATTCTAAATGAAGAAGACCAAAGCAGCGAAGAAAGTAGCTAAAGTTATGGGCGAATTCGGCAAAGGTACGCTGCATTCTGGCAAGGGTGGCCCAGTGGTCAAGTCTCAGAAGCAAGCTCTGGCAATTGCTTATAGTGTTGCAAAAAAACAACCTAAAAAATGAACATACAATATGCTGCTGGATTTGTTGATGGCGAAGGATGTATAGGATTCGCAAAAACACGGACATCAATATTTCCTAGAGTACTTGTAACAAATACAAATTTAGAAATTCTTAATGAATTTAAAGAAAAATGGGGTGGTGATATAAAACCGCTTTCATTAAGAAAAGACAACTGGAAACAAGGTTATTATTGGAGAATTTCTTGGGCAAAGGCTGTTAATTTTTTGTCAGATATTGAGCCATATTTAAAAATAAAAAATCGTCAAGCCCATGCTGTATTTGCTTGGGATGAAATTCGCCCCGGAAGGGGTAATAAAGCAGATAAGGATTCATTTGATTTTTTAGTGTCTTATGTTCATTGGTTGAATAAAAAAGGCATTAACAACGAAAAAAATCCTTTAGATGTTGTTCTTGAATCTATTAACGAGGATACAAATGAAGCCCGGTCTCTACAGTAATATCGCAGCCAAGCGTAAGCGCATAGCTGAGGGTTCTGGTGAGAAGATGCGTAAGCCGGGAACTAAGGGCGCTCCTACTAAGGCTGACTTTAAGCAAGCAGCTAAAACAGCCAAAGGTAAGAAGAAATGAAGACCTGTCCTAAAGTCTGTTCAGACATCCAGCTTAACCTGAAGAATCGGGATTGGGCATTTAAGAATGTAGGCTATGGCCCAGCTAACCCAGAGGAACCTGAAGACTTCTGGGATAAACGTGCTGAGGAATGGGCTACGACTCCAGACAATGCACAGACAATGCGCTGCGGTAACTGTGCTGCATTTATTCAGACTCCTGAGATGATGGAATGTATTATCAAGGGCATTCAGGGTGAGGAATCAGACGCTGAGACTTATGCCAATGAGGTCGTAGATGAGGCTGATCTAGGCTACTGTGAGCTTTTCGAGTTCAAGTGTGCTGCTGATCGTACTTGTTCTGCTTGGCTGGTAGGTGGAAGAATTACTGAGGCTATGACCAACAAGCAAAAAACGATGCTAAAAATGGCAAAGATGGAGTATGACGAAGAAGAAGACGAGGAAGAAGAATAATGGCAGCGGCTTGGACTAAGAAGGCTGGCAAGAATCCTAAGGGCGGTCTTAATGAGAAAGGCCGTAAGTCTTATGAGGCTGCTAATCCCGGCTCTGACCTGAAGGCTCCAGTTAAGTCAGGAGACAATCCTAGAAGGGCTAGTTTCCTAGCTCGTATGGGCAATATGCCGGGGCCAGAGAAGAAGCCTAACGGTGAGCCTACGCGCCTACTGCTATCCTTGAAGGCATGGGGTGCTAGCAGTAAGGCAGATGCCAAGAAGAAAGCAGCAGCTATTTCCGCTAGAAATAAGAAAAAGTAATGAAGCATACCTACGGGGTTAAGAACATTCACGTTAGGGAGTGGGGAGAAGGCACTGATGTATTAATCGGTGCTTTTTGTTCTATTGCGGACAATGTTGAGATATTCCTTGGCGGTAATCATAGAACAGATTGGGTAACTACTTATCCGTTTGGTCACATCAATAAAGAGGCATTTCCTTGGCATGGCAGAGGTCATCCAGCAACTAAGGGCAATGTTGTCATTGGGCATGATGTCTGGATAGGATCAGGCGTTACTATATTCTCAGGCGTTAACATTGGTGATGGTGCTGTCATATCAGCTAAGTCTGTTGTGGTTAAAGATGTGCCTCCCTATTCAATTGTTGGTGGCAACCCTGCCAAAGTAGTGAAGTTACGGTTTACTGAAGACCAGATAGAAAGACTCCTTAAAAATCCTTGGTGGGATTTGCCTGAGAGCCGTATCAACGAATTACTCCCACTGCTTTGCTCTAACGACATAGAGGCTTTAATTGCTGCCAAAGACGCTTAATCTAGGTTCCGGTAAGGACTGGAGAGAAGACTGCTTTAATTCGGATATTCAGGCTAGAGTAAATCCTGACTGGGTATGCGACATATCTAAGGTTCGATGGGGTGAGTTAATAGATACCCGGTTCGGACAGATCAAGATTAAGCCGGAGATGTTTGAAAAAATCGTCGCAAATGACGTTTTAGAGCATATTCCTGATTTAATTAGCGCCATGAGGAACTGCCGAGACTTACTTAAAGTCGGTGGTGAGTTTGTTATATCTGTGCCGTATGAATTAAGTCTAGGTGCATGGCAAGATCCTACGCACGTACGTGCTTTTAACGAGAATAGCTGGCTGTACTATACCGAGTGGTGCTGGTATTTAGGCTGGGAATCTGGCTTTAGGTTGGCAGAGCTTCAGTTTAAGTTGTCTGAATTAGGCTCAGAAATGTCTAAGACAGCCGTTTCTGATGAGGAAATCCTGAGAACTCCACGAGCTGTAGACTCAATGAAGGTGACATTGTGCAAGCTATAGTTATCTGTACGGTAAAAAATCCCGGCGTAACGATATTGCTTGAAAGCATTAGAGTCTATGCGCCTACGATGCCTGTATACCTATTTGGTAACAGTTTAGATCTTTGGCACAAGGCTAAGAGTATCTTGCCTAACTTGGTCTGGAGGCCGAATCAGGCTACTAACTTTGGCGATGCTTACAATACGGCAATAGATTATGCCTTCGAGCATGGACGTTATAACTCAGTCATTGTGTCTAACGACGATGTTGTTATAACACCTAGTGCTATAGATGTGATGAGGAATGATTCGGAAATTCTGGAATCAAACGGCGTAAATGTCGGATTCTTGGGTGCTAGATCGGACTATGTATTGCCTGACCAGAACATTAGGTTTCCGGTAAACGAGGATCAACGAACAGGATTAAAGTGGGAAAGCGAGTTCTACATTAAGCCTACAGGAGTCATAGCACCAATATTTGCTACCATTAGCAAGAAGGCATGGGACGCGGCTAAGTTCCCTAGCACGAATTGGTATTCCGATAATATAATATGCCATGACCTGCAAAAAGCAGGGTTTGAGCATTTCGTATCAAGGGCTTATGTTCATCACGCAGGAAGCCAGACAGTAGGAACAGACTTTGAGAAATGCCATGAAGAACCACGAGAGTGGATAAAGGCTAACAGACCGGATATATACGAGGGTATTTACGGCGCATGACACCTGAGAGGTAATGCAAAAATGGAAACAGATAACGATTTTAAAACGCCAGAAATCGGCAAAGGACTAGCAGGGCCGGGTAGACCTAAAGGAATGCCTAATAAGTCTACTAGCAAGGTCAGAGAGGCTATTGCAGAGCTATTAGAGCGCAATGCTCCTAACATGGATAGATGGCTTAATGAGGTGGCTGATAAAGATCCTCATAAGGCATTGGACATTATCCAGAAGCTCTCTGAGTACCATATCCCTAAGCTGGCTAGGACTGAGGTAACTGGACTTGATGGCGCTCCTCAGCAGCACGTAGTTACATGGCAGAAGTAATCGAGATTGCTTATAAGCCAAGGGATCAGCAGCTAAAGATCCATGAGGCAGTAGATAACCACAGGTTTACGGTGGTAGTGGCTCATCGTCGTATGGGCAAGACTGTAAGCGCTATCAACCATCTGATAAAGGCTGCAATTGAGTGTAAGAAACCTAATCCTCGGTTCGCCTATATTGCTCCTACATACGCTCAGTCTAAGCGTGTCGCTTGGGACTATCTGCTGGAGTTCACTCGTCCTCTGGGAGCTACTGCAAACATCTCGGAGCTACGGGTTGACTTCTGGGGAAGACGGATTAGTCTTTATGGTTCTGATAACGCTGACTCTCTCCGCGGTCAGTACTTTGATGGTGTGGTCTTGGATGAGATCGGAGATCAGAATCCTAAGATCTGGAACGAGGTCATCAGGCCAGCGTTAGCAGACCGCAACACTGACGAGGCTCCTACATGGTGTCTCTTTATTGGTACGCCTAAAGGTAAGAATCACTTTGCTGACTTTAGGGATAGGGCACAGACAGCAGAGGGCTGGGCATTACTTGAGTTCAGAGCCAGCGAAACAAAGATTCTTAACGAGAAAGAACTCTGGGCTGCTCGTAAGGAGATGGGCGAAGACAAGTATTTGCAAGAATTTGAATGTTCCTTTAGTGCCGCCGTGGAAGGGAGCTATTTTGGGCAGATTATTAACGATCTCGAAGCCAAGTCTAGGATCACGACTATTGACCGGGATGACCTTTGCAAGTCTTTTGTTGCTTGGGATCTTGGTATGGGTGACTCTACTTGTTTATGGGTGGCTCAGTTGGCTGGCAAAGAAGTTAGGCTTATTGACTGCATCGAGAACCACGGAGTCGGTCTGGACTGGTATGTATCATGGCTCAAGGAAAACAGGTACGAAGGCTTTGCACAGATACTGCCGCACGATGTGGAGGTAAGGGAGCTAGGCACTGGCAAGAGCCGTAAGGAGGTTCTTAACGAGGCTGGGCTTGACATAACGGTTGCGCCTAGACTGTCTGTAGCCGATGGAATACAAGCTGTTAGACGCTTGCTCCCACGTTGCTGGTTTGACCACAAAACCAAGGCTGGACTCGATGCCCTACGCAACTATCGTAGGGAATACAACGAGAAGCAGCAGGTGTTCTACGATAAGCCGTTGCATGACTGGTCTAGCCACTATTCCGATGCTTTTAGATACCTAGCAATAGGGCTTGACGAGAGCGACAGTTCGTGGTCTTCCGAGTTGCCTATTAACGCAAAATGGGTTGTATAATAAGCAAAATTCCTGTAAGGGCTTGCTATGAAGATGGATGAAGGCCAGATCAAGAGTATCGTCGAATCTGAGATTGATGACTCTATCGGATACATTGAGACAGAGACCGTTGAGGAGCGTCGTAAGGCGCTTGATTACTATCTCCGCAATCCGTATGGTAACGAGGTAGAAGGTCGCAGTCAGATTGTCACTGGTGAGGTAGCTGAGGCTATTGATGGTGCATTGCCACAACTTATCCGTGTCTTTACGACAACAGAGGATATTGTTTACTTTGAGCCTAAGACATTCGATGACGAGGAATCAGCTAAACAGGCTACAGACTACGCTAACTGGGTGTTCTATCGTGAGAACGAAGGTCTGTTGATCCTGCACAACTGGTTTAAAGATGCGCTGCTCCAGAAGGTTGGCGTTGTCAAATCGTACTGGGATGCCAAGGAAGACGTTACTAAAGAGAAATACAAGAACCTGACTGAAGATGAGTTGACTCTGCTGTTGTCGGATGAGTCGCTAGAGGTTGTCCGTCAGAAGGTTGAGATGATTCCTGCTGGCATGGATATGATGGGTATGCCTGTAATGGCTCCGTCGTATGACGTTACGGTCAAGCGTGTTAAGAAGTACGGTTGTGTAAAGATTGAGAACGTTCCTCCAGAGGAGTTCCTGATTTCCAAGGCGGCTAGGAATATCGAGGATGCTCCTTTTGTAGCTCATCGTAAGCTCATGCAGCGGTCAGAATTGATTGCAATGGGCTACGACAAAGACATCGTAGATGGTCTACCTTCTTATGACGATCTGAGCTTCTCTCCTGAGCGTGTTGCTCGTTTTGATAACTCGGAGCAGCCAGACCAGACTCAATCCATTGACCCTGCTATGCAGACGGTTGAGGTATACGAGTGCTATATCCGCATTGACGAGAATGATGACGGTATCGCTGAGTTGCGTAGGATTGTGTATTGCGGATCGGAAATACTAGAAGATGAAGACTGCGATTACATTCCGTTCCATAGCATCTGTCCTATTCCAATTCCGCACAAGTTCTTCGGTCAGTCGCTGGCAGATCGGACTATGGACATCCAGCTTATCAAGTCCACCATTACTCGTCAGTCTCTCGATAATCTCTACCTAACGAATAACAACCGGGTTGGTGCTGTAGATGGTCAGGTGAACTTGGATGACTTGCTTAACGCTACTCCCGGCGGGATTGTCCGTCTTAAGAGTCCTAACGCTCTAGTTCCGCTTCAGGTTCAGTCTACCTTTGGTCAGGCTATGCCTATGTTGCAGTACATGGACGAGGTTCAGACTAAGCGCACTGGTGTTAATGACGCGCAACAAGGTCTTGATCCAGATGTTCTGTCTAACGTAACGGCTGCTGCTGTAGCTGCGATGGTCAAGTCAAACTCTGGCAAGCTAGAGTTGATTGCTCGTATCTTTGCTGAGACAGGCGTTAAGAGTCTGTTTAAGGGCATTCTGCATCTATTGGGCAAGTATCAGGACAAGCCAAAGATCGTCCGCATGAGAGGCAAGTACGTGCAGTTTGACCCTCGTACATGGGCTAATGAGTACGATGTATCCGTTAATGTTGGTCTGGGTTCTGGTGACCGGGATCAGAAGTTGACGATGCTTCAGATGGTTTTGGCAAAGCAGGAGCAGATTATTCAGGCTTATGGGCCATCGAATCCACTTGTTTCTATTGGTCAATACCGCAACACGTTAGCAAAGTTTATTGAAGCCGCTGGTTTCAAGGATGCTAATGCGTTTATGAACGAGATTACTCCTGAGCAAGACCAGCAGTTGTCGCAACCACAGGAGCCTAAGCCAGATGCACAGGCAGAAGTGGCGCAGATGTTGGCGCAGGTAGAGCGTGAAAAGACACAGGCTAAGGCGCAGATTGAGGCTGCTAAGTTGGATCTGGAGCGTCAGACGCTAGAGGCTGAATATACCCGTAAAGGTATAGAGATGCAGATGCAGAACCAGAAGGATCAGGCTGATATTCGCATTAAAGAAGCGCAGTTAGCTGTTCAGCAATTGCAAGCAGTTCTGGCAATGGATCTGGCTGACGAGGATAGCCGTAACAAACAAGCCGAGATTGTCTTGAAGACGATTAAGGAACTAGGGAGCCTGACTGGTGGATAAAGCTCAGTGGGCTATTAACCTAATTAAAGACGATATGTTCCAAGAGATGATGGAGAATCTCAGAGGAGCAGAGTTTAACAAGTTTGCAATGAGTGATTATGGAGATACTGAGATTCGTGAGCAAGCGTATATACGACTCCGAGTCTTAGAATCGATTGAATCCTATCTCGAAAGTCTTTCTGCTCAGAAGATTATTGACGAGAAAAGGATGAAGATTTTGTAACCCGAGTCGGGCGGTTCCCGATATAATTTAGGAAACATACATGAGCGATACTCAAAACACGACACCTGAGGGTAGTGGTGAGTTAACGGTAGAAGGTGCAGCTAACGCTTTCTTGAGCATGATGAATCGAGAGGATGGCTCCGAACAGGAACAACCAGAATCCGCTTCAGAAGCTAACGAAAGCGAAGCCGAATCTGATGAGCCTGAGCAATCAGACGAGTCGGAGGTAGAACAAGATGATGACGGTGAAGAAGCAGAGGAGCCTCAGAAATTCCGTGTCAAAGCCGCTGGCGAAGAACGGGAGGTAACCCTCGATGAGCTTATCAAGTCTTATCAACTTGGCACGGATTACACCAAGAAATCGCAAGCCGTAGCTGAAGAACGTAAGGCGGTTGAGGCCGAGCGCCAAGCAGTTCAGGAAGCTAAGGTTATGCGCGATCAATACGCGCAACGGTTGGAGATCATCGAGCAGATGTTGAACCAGCCGCAGGAAACAGAGAATCTGGACTATTTGAAAGAGGTTGATCCTATCGGTTATGCCGTTAAGGTCGCAGAACTCTCTCAAAAGGAAAAGCAGCTAATGCAGGTTCGTGCTGAACGGGAAAGAATCTCGCAACAGCAGGAATATGAGAGACAACAGCAGATGCAGCATATGGTTGCGCTTGAATCTGAGAAGTTAGTCGCTGCGATACCAGACTTTGCTAATCCGGAGAAGGGCGAAAATATCCGTAAGGACATTCGCACTTACGGCAAGCAGATGGGATTCTCTGATGAAGAACTGGCTAACGTATTCGATTCACGAGCCGTTCTGACGTTATACAAGGCGATGCAGTACGACAAGTTACAGTCTGCAAAGCCGGGGATTACTAAGAAGGTTGCAGAGGCTCCTAAGGCGATTAAGCCCGGAGTATCTAAGCCTAGAGATAGTAATGCTGAGGAAATTAGGAAATTGAAGTCACGGGCTAAGTCCAGTGGAAGTATCAAGGATGCAGCTAACGTGTTTGAACGCTTTTTATAAAGGATTGAATCATGGCAATTTATAACGCCTACGACGCAATCGGTCAGCGCGAAGATTTGACCGACGTAATCTATGACATCTCGCCTACCGAGACTCCATTCATGTCTTCGATTGGCAAGACTAAAGCTACTGCTGTTTACCACGAGTGGCAGACTGACTCGCTGGCTGCTGCTACCACTAACAACGCTGCTGTTGAAGGTGCTGACGCTTCCGATGCTACTCTGTCTCCTACTACTCGTCTTGGTAACTACACTCAGATCCTGCAGAAGACTATCAAAGTCTCTGGCACTCTGGATGCAGTGAACAAGGCTGGTCGTAAGTCCGAGAAGGCTTATCAGTTGGCTAAGGCTTCACAAGAGCTGAAGCGCGATCTGGAAACTATCCTGCTGTCTAACCAAGGCCGTTCGGCTGGTTCTAGCAACTCGTCAGCCCGTAAGATGGGTTCGCTGCTGTCTTGGATCAAGACTAACTCGTCTGTCCAGACTAACGGTGGTGATCCTACGACT
>Ga0208784_1000553_pt1 | contig 18006 bp, 28 predicted proteins | sample DEB19_08_DNA_FD_184531 | JGI IMG/M metagenome (GOLD analysis project Ga0208784, IMG submission 184531) | Aqueous microbial communities from the Delaware River and Bay under freshwater to marine salinity gradient to study organic matter... | ecosystem: Environmental > Aquatic > Marine > Coastal ... | reverse complement strand
CCAACCTTAATCTTCACCCATGAATACAGCCATCTCGCCCGTTGCCGTCTATCCCGCCACCGCCAACACGCTCTACATCCGCAGCATCACGCTCGGCCCGCCGCCTAGCTACTACTACGAGTTGCAGGACGTGACGATAGTTCCTCCGGTAGCGGAACAGAAAGATCCCACGACCGGCAAAGTCATCGTTCCCGCGACGCCTGAAACGACCACAGTGGTCGTTCTGAAAAACGGCAATGTGGGCATGACCGAAACGCAATGGGACAACTGGCAGGCTGGTCCCTCCTCCGGCGATGACGATTACCAGTTGAATTGCATCTCGGCCAATCTCGGCCTGACCCGCGCTTGACGATTCGTGCGGATTGATCTTAACAAGGTCTCACCATGCCCAAGACCCAAGATCAAATCCGCAGTGAAATCATCAGCGGCCTCCAGAGTCAGAGCATTAACATGCTCATCGAATCTCTGGCCGCGGCTAATCTGAAGATCGCCGAGTTGGAGGAAAAGCTCCACGGCAAGAAGGACGAGTGAGTTGGTTCTCCTCCCTGTTCCGCAGGAAGACTACGGTCCCCCTGTGGACAGGGAGGGTCCTCACCGCCTTTGAGTTCCAGCAGATGCTGGGCGGTTGGGAGATGGGGGCGGATCAGACTTATGCCGAGGTGAACGCGGACGCGCTCCCGGCGTACTACGACTGGTTCCGCACCAAGCTGTTTGACTTGGGCGTCACGCGCTGGGACCCGCATCAGGATTGCGATGACTTCGCGAACCTGTACGCCGATCTGCTCCAGTTGCGGTTCTACCTCGCGCAGTGGGAATCCAATCCCATGCCGAATGCGGAGGCGCTGGCCGTGGCACGGTACTGGTATCGCCCGAACGCCGGGCCGGCGGGGCACGCGATAAACGCGGTTGCAACCCAGCGCGGAATCGTCTTTATCGAGCCCCAGACGGGCGCGGCGCTTACCTTGTCTCCAAACGAGATAGCTTCGCGTTTCCGCACCCTTTTCTGACCATGAACAAAGACAAAGTCCTCTCCGCCCTCACGACCGCCGGCAAAGTGCTCGGCTTCATCACCGGCTTGGGCGCGATCCCGCTGGTCCCCCCGCACACCGGTATTCTGATTTTCGCGGGCGCCTCGACGCTCAAGGAGATCATCAAGTTTGCCGGCGACATCTTGGACAACGGGAAGAAGGACGATTCGTTCATCCCTTGAACCTGCGAGACGAGAGATTCGCACTGCTCCGGGCGATCGCCTTGGTTTTGGTCGCCTCCGGTTTGCTCTGCTGGATCCTCGTCGCGGTGCTATGACCTCCGAAGAATCCATGTCCTTCGATCCCCACTCCACGGACGCGATGTTCGCCAAGGTGCTCTCCAAGTTGGAAGAGCAAAGCGCCATGCTCACCGAGATGCGCGAGAACGGTCGGGTGATCGAAAGCGAGATCGCGGGGCTCAAGTCATGGCGCGACACGTTTGAAGGAAAGGTGACCGTCATCGCGGCCTTGGTTAGCGCCGGAGTCGGAATCGCCATCACCATCATCCTTCACTTCCTCAAATGAAGAACCTCGCCATCATTCTCCGCGCCTCGCAGCTCTACGCGCATCAGGCGCACAATCTGGCGACCGGCTGCTGCTTCCAGCAGGACCATGCCACGTTTGGTGATTTCTACGGCGCTTACGAAAAAGGTTATGACGACGTGGTCGAACGCATCATCGGCCTGACCGGCGATTGCGACATCCCCGGCATCACCCGCGCCGCGTGCGACGTGGTGGAGAAGACCAAGTTCAAGGACGTCCGCGGCGCTTATTCCGTCCTGCTGGCCACCGAGAAGAGCATCTGCGAGGTTTGCACGGCCGAGAACAAGAAAGCCACGCTGGGGACCCAGAACTTGTTGCAGGCCCTTGCCGACGATTCGGAAAAGCGGATGTACCTGATCCAGCGCCGGCTCAAGGACAACTGACCATCTTGCGGTAGTTCGCCATCACGCGAAGCATCGCATTCTGCGCGTCGCCCCGCTCCCGCAAGGTCTCGACGATGGCCTCGTCGATCGTTCCCTTGGCGAGGATGCGATAAATCAAGGGTTGCTGCGATTGACCCTTGCGGGCGACGCGAGCATTGAACTGGTCGTAAAGTTCCCTGCTCCACGTCGGTGAGAACCAGACCACGGTCCTCCCGCCCTGTTGCAGGTTGAGCCCGTGACCGAGCGAGCGCGGATCGGCCACCAGCATTGGAATCCCCCCGCTGTTCCAAGCCTTCTCGATGTCACCCTTGAACTTGGAGGCGTCGACGGCGCCCTTGATCGAGGCCACGACCCGCTCGCGTTCGTGGACGTAATTGCAGGCCACCAGCAGGGGTTCCTTCACGTCCCGCACGATCTCTTCCAACACCACGATCTTCCCGTCATGGAGTTGGCTGATCGTCTTGTCGTCGTTGTAGACCGTGCCGCCGGCGATCTGATGCAGCTTGCCGGCCAACACGGCCGCATTGCGGGCCACGACCTCGCCGTCCTTGGTCAGGACTAGGAACTGCTTCTCCAACTCGTCGTAAGCGTCCTGAGCGACCGGAGAAAGGCTGATCTCGACGTCGTTCAGGATCGCGTCAGGCACGTTCAGGTAGTCAGACGAACGCAAAGTGACGGTAAGATCGCTAATCTTGGTATAAACTCGTTGTTCCGCTCCGGGCTTGGGCGCCCAGTTGTAACGCATGTAATCGGTCGGGAAGAAGTTGGCGTCGCGGAAAAGCCCGAAAGCCCGCCCCAACCGTTGGCCGTCATCAAGGAGCCTGATCTGGGCGAACAACTCCATCAGGCTGTTGGGCCGCGGCGTGCCGGTCAGGCCCCACCGGCGCTGGCCCTTGAAGAGCGGACGGATCGCGTTGATCCGCTTGCTCTGGGGGTTCTTGGCCTTGGTGATCTCGTCGAACACCACGACGTCGCAGAACTTGAGGCTCTCCAACCGGTCGAGCCGGTCGTAGTTGATGAGGTAAATCTGGGCCTTACCCGACGGAAGATCGTTGAGCAGGTGCTCCACCTTCATCCACCGGAACTGGTCCCACTTCGCGATCTCGTTGGGCCACGTCATCCTCGCCACGCGCTTGGGCGCCACGATGAGCGCGGCCCTGATCGCACCATCCTGAAACAGAGTGTTGAGCGCGGCCAAGGTCGACGCGGTCTTGCCCAAACCCAAACCAACGGATGCGTAGGCACGGTCGTTCGCCAGCAGGTGATCGACCATCTGCTGTTGGTAAGGTTCAAGGTTCAGTTTCATCGCGGACAAAATTGAGTCAGGATCTCGACGACGTTCTCGAAATTGTCGCTCCAATGCACCGTGCATCCGGCAGAGCGCAGGCGATCCATCTCGTGGATTTGCAACGCGGTAGGTTTGGCCCCGCGTTGCTTCAGTTCTAGGAACAGAATGCAACCGGTGCCGGTGCAAACCACCAGCCGGTCGGGCACGCCGCGGGACGACGGGGAAACGAATTTATAGGTCAGGAGCCCGTGCCGGCGGCACCACTCGACGACCTTACGTTCCAGTTCCGCTTCCCGCATCGGGCTGCGCTTCCTGCGGCGGCTTCTCGAAGACCCAGAGCCCCGTGGGCTTGGGCTGCAACTGGAAGCGTTTGGACATGTATTGCGACGCCTTGGCGTGCGCTTCCTCGGGCGAGTTGGCGCGGACCTCGACCGCGCCGAGGATGTTGGCTGCGATGTAGTACTTTTTCATACGAAGAGCTTGGCGATACGCCCTTTAATCCGCTCGCGCTGGATGGTGCCCAGCCGGCCGAGCAGGCGGTTGACGATCACCATGCGGCGGGAGCCCATGAGTTCCATGACGACCAGCCGGCGAAGATCGGGCTCGTTGATGCCGAGAAGCAGGATCTCGTTCAGTTTATTCCACCCGGTGAGGTAACCCTTCAGGCGCTGGGCGTCCTTCGGGTCGATCTCGATCGGATCGTCGAAGACTTGATACTTTTGCGTGATTTTCATTTCGAGTAAAAGGGTGCGATCTTGGCCTCGACCTTGAGCGGCAGGCCCTTGGCCCACGGCGGCACGTCGGCCAGCGCCGCGGCGAACTCCTCGGCGGTGCGACCGTTCGACCGGATCGCGAGCCCTTGGTCGTGGATGAGGGCGAACGGACGCATGCCCCGGGCCTCGGCCGTGCGGGCGCCGTGCGACATGATGTCGGCCGCGACGGCCTGACTTGCGTTTTCCGCAAGTTTCCCGCCGTACAGCTTGATGCGGCCGAACTGGACCAGCATCGGCAACTGGCCGAGGTAGGTGAGTTGCTCGCCGAACTGCGGGTCGTGCTCCAGCTTCGGCTCGGGGTAGGCCAACGTGCGGCCCGACGGGAGGCGGAAGAACAGGTACATGCGCCCGGCCGTTTCCTCGACCAGAAACTCGTTGCAGCGCGTGCCGGGCTGACGGACCGCGGTCATCGCGTTCGCGTTCAACCGGCGCCAGTAGGCGGTGATCGCCGGGTGCGCCTCGCGGTACATGCTGACCGCACGCTCCGCGAGCGCGACGTCGCACGGCACGTTGAACAACTGGCAGGTCGACAGGAACTTCGCCGCACCCATGCCGTACCCGCAGCCGAGAATGGTGCGCTTGCCCATGTCACGCTGGTCGGCGTTCACCGCACTGGGTGCCACGTTGTAGATCATGCCGGCCATGCGCCGGTACTGGTCGGTCCCCTTGGACCACATCTCCAAGGCGTCCTTCTGCCCCGCGAGCCAGCAGATGACGCGGGCCTCGATCGCGTTGTAATCGGCGTCCAGCATCTCGGCCCCGGGCTGCTGGATGAAGTGACGCACGCACGAGGCCAGCACCTCGATCGGCTCGCCATAGACGGCGCTCAAGCCGGCCGCGCTCCCCCCGGACGCGACGTAGTGGTAAGCCTTCTTCGTGATCGGCCGCATCTCGGGCGTCGCCTTCTTCGCGTTCTGAATCTGCGGACCGCCTGCACTCCAGCGCCCGGTGCCGGCGCCGTAATACTTCATCACGCCGCGCATGCGGCCGTCGGGCATCGCCCAGTCCAGCATGGTGGCGATCTTCTTCGTCGCGGCGTAGGACAACTGGATGTAGAGCGTCACCGCCCGGGCGACGAGCGGGTTCAACTTGGCGAGGTCGAGCTTCTGCAACGTGTCGGCCTGCATGTTCTCCAGCTTGGCCCCGTTGCCCTGCATCCAAGCCAGAACGCGGGCACGCTGGGTGATCGCGACGCCAGTGATGGACAGGAACTCGGCCGCGGCCGTGGACGTGACCTGATCCACGATTGCCTGCGCGTTCCGCAGGGCATCCACGTTCACGGGAACGCCCTCGGCGTTCATCCGGAGCGTGAAGAGCCACGTCGCCAAGTGATCCCCCCGCAGATCGAACTTGGGCCGCAACAACCGATGAATCTCCTTCTCCGCCCGCACGTCCTGCCGGCAATACTCGCAGAACTCGGCCCACTGGGCCTGATGGTCCCGCGGCGCGTTGAATTGACCAAGCTCGTTGGGGATCGAGAACAGGCGGATGAGCGCCTTGCCCTTATAGTCCTTCTTGGCGTCGATCCCCAGCGCGTGCCCGCACTTCTCCAGCGAGTCGGGCATGCCGGCGATCCGGGCCATCGCCTGCGTGCAGCGCCAGTTCTCCAGCGGCACGGCCGGCTGGAACTTCACCCCGTCCAGAACGGCCAACTCGAAGCCCGCGTTGAAGGCCCGGACCTCGGTCGCTTGACCGAGAAGTTCCAGTGCCTCGGGGTCGCTCTTGACCCCGGCATCACGGAACAACGGGTTTATCCAAAGATACACTGGCGCGTCGGCGCGCTCCTCGGACACGCCGGCCATGAAGACCTGCGTGGAAGAGTCGCAGCCGTAACGATACGCGCCGGTGTCCGGCAGATCGGCCCGCGAGCGGGTCTCGATGTCGAGGTGGACCTTCACAAAATTGGTGGGCCACCACTAACGCAGGTTGCCCAGTCTCGATGACACACAACGAACACAACGACACACTTACTCACTGCCCGTCATCATCGGGGATGACGGGAATGCTATAGGCTTGTAGAACTTCCTCCTCCGACAATCGCAGGACTTCCAGCAACTGGCGGACGGGAAGGTGCTCCTTGATCTGCCCGGCCATCACCGGGTCGGCAAGGAGGACGTCGGCATAGGCTTTCGCCATATGCATGACGTGCGGGCGGTCAGACCGGGGACTCATCGTCGTCGGCGAACGCCGCGAACTCGTTGACCGGGTCGACGTAGTTGCCGAACCGCTCGCCGCGTTTGGCGAACATGACCCCGCGCAGCTTGGCGTTGATGCGTTTGCCATACGCGTTGTCCTGCGCCCAGATGTCGATCGTCGCGTTGACGAAGTCGCCGGCGAGCGGCGCCTCCTCGGTCTGCGTGAGCAGGCGGATGCGCTGGGCGGTCACGACCATCGGCGCCTGATCGCTGCGGGCGGAGACGAACATGATGTCGGGGCCGTAGCCCGTGACGTCCTGCTTCTCGCTGCCGTCGCGCAGGCAGATGCGCTGCGCTCCCGGGTGCTTGCCCTTGAACTTCTCGCGAACGATGTCGTCGATCGCCTTCTTGATCTCGGCGATCTCCTTCGCGTTGTTCTTCTTGTCGAGGATGAAGGTGGCCGAGTACGACCCCTTGGCGTCAGTCGGCGAGAACTTCCGCGCCTCGAAGAGGTTTGGATAGGACAGGCGGACGTTGTGCAAACGAACTAGCGTGCTGTTATTCATGGGACTCTCCTGATTTGCCGAACATCATGTCGGCGGTGGTTAGGGCAGGCCGCTTGTCGTCCTCGGGCACCAGAGTGGGCTTCCCCTCGGGCCTCGTGATGAGGCCCTTGAACTTGTTCTGGAACTTCGTGGACAACTCGCGACCCTTGAGCGCCTTTTCTGCTTGAGCGGGCGAGATGAGGTCGGCGCGGGGCCTCAACTCGTCGATGGTCAGGTGATTGTTCAGCAGCTTGAGGGCCGCGTCGGCATCCACCCACGTTCTGTTGGCCTTCCCCTCGACCAGCTTGAAGCCCATCGGCTCCGCGCCGGCCATGAGGTCGGAGACTTCCTGCACCATCACGGCATCCATCCAGTCGCGCAGGACATTCTTGGCCTTGAGGACCTGAATGCGCTGCTCGCGGGACAGGGCGCCGGGATCGGGAAGATTGATGATGCGGGCCTGCTCCGGCAGGGCGACCAGCCCCTCCGTCGCGTAGGCCGCGCAAAGCCCCTTGGCGGGGCAGAATTTGCACGCCTCGGGTGAGGGCGCGAACTCGCCCTCGCCGCGGATCGCCTGAAGCGCCTTGGCGCCCAGCGCGGTCGTGAAGGCGGACAACTCGCGCCGGGTCAGATTCCACGTCCGCACCGCCACCGGATTGTTCCGGTCGCGGGGCTGGATGATGGAGAGGTGCACCGGGAAATCCGCGCCAAAGTCGGTGATCAATTCCCACTGGCGGATGATCGACTCGGCGTAGATCGCGAGTTGCTCGTTGCCCTCGGCCTCGACGCTCACCCCGACGCCATACTTGAGGTCATCTATATACAGGGCGTCAGGTGATTGCGTCGCGGCGTCGACGATGCCGTTGCGCGAGTTGAGGTAGAAGAGCGGGATCCGCTTCTCGATCGACAGGCGCGAGCCGGGCTTCTGGTGGGAGCGGACGTGGTCGACGTACACCATGACGTTGCGGAGCATCTCTTCCGATGTCCCGGGCTGGACGCCCTTGCCATCGAGGAGAACGGCCGCGACTTCATGGGCCTGCGTGCCCTCGTCGGCGTAGACCGTCGAGTCCTCGGGCAACTCGGCGGCGTGGTCGACGATGAACTTCGGGCTCGCGGTGCAACGCGACCAGCGGTGGGCGCTGGACGCGCCGACGTCGATCTGGTCGCGCTTACCCATTTAGGAGCGCCTCCAGCTTGCCGATGATCTCGCCGTACAGTTCCGGCGGGACCTCGCTGATGCGCTTGACCCCGTAGTGCTTGTTCAGGTTCACCACGTCGTCGAGCTTGCCATTGTCGAGCGCCTTCTGGGCCGCGTCGCGCAGGTCGGCCAAGGTGTGCTCGCGGGCGGCGGGCGCGGGCTCCTCGGCCTTGACCGGCTCGGGCGCCGGAGCCGGCTCCTCGACCTTCGGGGCCTTGACCTTCTTCGGCTTCGGGGCCGGGGCCGGCTCCTCGACCGCGGGCTGCACGTCAACCGCGGCGGGCTTATGCCGCAGCGTTTCAAGAAGCGCCTCGGCGGTTACAGTGAGCTGCTCGATCGCAGCGGTCAGTTTTTGGATGTCGGTTTCGATCATAGGAAGAAGAGGATGGACATGATGGTGATGCCGATCGCGAAGCCGATCGCGACGCCGGCGAGGATGGTGCAAGCGTTGCGCTCGATCCACGAACGCTCCCGGGGGAAGCGGTAGGTGCCGTAGTTTTTATGGCTCATCGGGAATCGCTCGGTTTTTCGTCCCGCGGATCCACAAACGGTGATCGACAGCCACGGTCTCTTTCGCGTTCGATCATCATGGAATCGGCATGTGCGTAAGCGACCGAACAAATGTAGTCGGTAACTACCTCATCGTCGATGTGGTCGTGATCAGGGTGCGCCATGAGACCGGTCAACGCCGCGGCGGCGAAATAATCGCGCAACGTCATTTCAGTGCTCTTGATCGCGTTTCGTTCTTCACGGTATTTTTTCAACCGGATGGATTCCGAGTTTAGTGCTTTTTTCATTGGGTTTGGGGACAAATACTTTTTTCGTTTCTTGTCAAGACGTCAGAGAATCTCGGAGCGCATGAGCGCCTTCTCCTTCGCGTCCGGGATGATCTCGGTCGACCAAAGCTCGTGCATGCTGCCGGCGATCTGATGCCGGCCGACGCACTGGTAACCCTCCTCGCGGAGGATCGACGCGAGCCCTTGGTCGCTGAAGGGCGGCAAGCCCTCGCGCGGCAGAAGGGCGCGCAGCGCCTGCACTGACACGAGGTCGCGGCGGACGAGCGCGTGCGGCTGGTCGTTGATCGTGTCCTGCACAGCCCGGTGCAGCGGTGAGGCGGTGAGCCGCGCCATCTCCAGCATGTAGGGCGTCTGCGGCGCCCGGCCCTCGGCGTTGAAGTCGGGCGAGATCTTCCAGTTCTCAAAGAAGGCGCGCAGACCGCCGGCCAGCCGGTTGGACGCCGGCCAAATGTGGTCGAAGTACGCCTTGCCGAGTGTATCCTGAATCTGCTGACGCGTCTGGAGCGGCGAGGAAAGGCAGCAGTAGCGGCGCTCCCCGGGCTGGATCGCGAGCGCGTCGTGCCAGTTGGAGAAGAGCATGAAGTTCATCACATTCGGGACGGTCTGCACGGGTTCGTACAGGTTGCGGATCGAGACCCAGTCGTCGGAGATGTGCGGCTTCAGGCGGTCGCCCATCGCGTAGCGGCGGGGGCCGAACATCCGAATCTCGTCCATGATGGTCAGCAGGAAGCCGGTCGCCCAAGAGTTGTGCGCGCCTTCGAGCGTGTGCTCGGCGGCGAGGCGCTGGACGTTGGTGCGACCGAGGACGATCTGGCAGACGTGCGCGACGAAGCCCTTGCCCGCGCCCATGCCGGACTGGATGAAGAGCGCCCACCGGATTTTCCGGCCGGGGTTCTGCGCCATGTAGGCGATGAAATCGACGAGGTAGCGGTACTCCCTCGGCCGCAGAAGCTGCTGGGCGTGCTTCAGGAACATGTCCTGCGCCTCCTGCATCTGCGACTTGTCGGCCTTGATATAGCTGGGCCTATACGAGTTTATATACGGCACGCCGTCGTAGTTGAATATACGCTTCTTCTGCGCCGGGTCGTAGCGGACGTTCTCGACCACGGGCACGCCGATGTCGTGGATCAGGTAGTGGCAGGTCGGCGTGTCGGGCGTCGGCGCCTGATGAATCAGGTCCATCACCTCACGCTTGATTTTACGGTTGTCGAGCGGGCGGTAGAACATGTTGGGCCCGGTCAGGAACACGATGTTGGAAGCCCACGGCGGGACCGACGCGGCGGCGCGGGTCGCGGCGGCGGTCAGGCGACGGACCTCCTTCTCCACGTCCTGCGCGGTGGGGCCGCGGAGCCCGCGGGCGCGGATCGTCGTGTGCAGGTCGGCGACCAGAATCTTCTGCTCGATCGGTCCGATCACGTTCGCGATCTTCGCGATCCGCTTGGTCCCTTGGTCGAGTAGTTCCTGCGACGAGCGGGTCTCGGCGCGAATCCAATCGCGGGCCTGCTCGAAAATCCGCTGCACCATCGGCCGGTTGTTCCAACCGTTCTCGACCGCGATCTTGACCACGCTGCGGATCGTGACCGGCACCCGGTCGAGCGGGTTCTGCTGCATCGACTTCCATCTGGAAACCAGTTTCTCGGTGCCGTCGTACTTGCCCGGCGCGGTCGAGGACCAGTCGTCCCAGATCGCGAAGCCGGCCTCGCCGAACTGGTGCTTCAGGCCCATGCCCACCTGAATCCACTCGTCCATCGAGCAGGACGCGGGAATCTTGGACAGGGCGTCGACGATCTCGTCGCGACTCAGGTTCTCCAGCGGTGAGCGGAGGTACGCGAGATCGCCCAAGTCGGCCTCGGACAGGATGTCGATCCCGACGTTGGTCAGTTCCGCCAGACCCTCGATCCCGGAAGGGTCAAAAGGCACCCCGTCCGTCTTCGTGTAGACGATCGGGGAGAAGTCGGACTCCTTGTACTCGACCGGCAGGTACATGGGCTGCACGGCGACGCGGGACTCCTTGTTCAGGCTGTTCATCCCCAGCAGGCCGGCGATCGCCGTGGTCACGGCCCCGTAGCGTGCGACCGGGAACGGCAACGTGGAGACAACCACGCGGATGCGCGGCTTGTCCTGCGTCGAGCGGGCGGTGTGCCAGACGATCGCGTTCAGGTCGCCCAGCGTCTTGTCAAAACCAGCATTCAGGATGCGGCGGGCCTCGGTCGAATCGTCGACGTCGATGCACGAGAGGTGCGCGTCGGTCGCCTTGCCCGTCTGGCGGGGGCTGGGGTTGTCCTTGAAGGCGCAGGGGACGATGTAGCGCGTGCGCTTGATCTCGTTCTGCTTCTCCTCCGGGAGGGCCATCAGCTCATCGCGGGTCATCGCGATCGGCACCGGCTTGGACAAGAACGTGTCCACCAGTTCCTCGAAAGAGGTGACCGGCAGACGTGAGACGCGGCCCATGTTCTCGGGCTCGCCGTAAAAGTATTGAGGGGTGCTCATCGTTTCGATTTCCTCTTCCGGTGGTACGCCTTCGCCGCCTTGATCAGGCGTTGCGTGCGACGCTTCAGTTCTTCCGGGCTGTACTTTTTCGGTTTCCCCCGGGCCATGCGGCCGAGGCGTGAGGCAATCTGGGACGGAGTCATCGGAATGCCCACAACCGCTTGTGGATTTCGTTTCGTCAAATAGAAAAGCGCCGGCGACCTCGAAAAGTCGCCGGCGCTCGTGCGGTCAGTCGGTCTTGCGCGTGCCGTCGCGGTACTGGCTGGGCAGCATCCCCTCCGCGTGCAGGAACCGCACCAGCCGGCCCAGCTTGGCCAGCTTCTCCGCGTCGGTCAGGGCGTGGTCGAACACGAACATGTCGGGGACGTAGTACTTCCGCGACACGCCGTGGACCGACAGCGTGCCGGTCTCGTCGCGGTGGAACGTGACGCCCACCAGCCGGCGGACTTCCGCGGGGTTGACGTCGTCGCCGGTGCAGGCGCGCACGAGGTCGTCGATCGTGCGCTCCTCGCAACGGACCCGGGCGTTCTCCTCGTCCTCCTCGCGCTTCGCGTCGGCGATCGCGAGGGTCGCGGCTTGGAACCACGCGTGCACCTTGCGCTGCCAGCGCGGACGATTGGCGTGGACCAGCGTGCGCTTCACGCGTCTCTGGTATCGATCCGACGCGGAGAGGACGAACACGTCGAGGCGCGTGGCCGCGTCGCCGCGTTGGGCGCGATCGACCCGCAATTCGGGCACGGTCTTGTTCTCGTTGCAGACGGAGGCGGTGTCGGGCCGGATGGCGGGTAGGGATTCGTGTCCGGTGTATTTCCAGCCGAGGGTTTCGAGGAACTGGGCGATTTCGATTTTGGTGTTCATGTGTGTGCGGGGACGATGAGTGAGGTTGAGGTGACGGTGGCCGTGCGGCCGGTGACGCGGAGGCGAAGGCGCAGAAGGGCGGCACCGCCGCACTTGGCCTGAAGGTTGATCGCGGCGAGCGAGTCCCGGGTGAGGACCAGCCGCGCCGTGACGACGTGACGTTTGGTTTTCATGTGTTGAAGGTCTCGTGCCGGTAGCGCAGGCGCTCCACCTCCTGAAGGGTCAGGAGGTACTCGCGCATCAGCGGCTCCGGCGGGAGAAGCCCGGCGTCCTGCATGTCCATCAGTCGGGCGTACAGGATCGTGGCCATGTCGACCGCGACGCGGCCGTCGTCGGCGATCGCGGAGAGTGAACCCGTGCGGCGGTGGTACATGGTCAGAAGGTTGGCTCGGTGGCGGTGGCACGGTCGTTCACGCGGACCACGCCGTGGTGCGGCGTGAACCGGTAGAAGGCGCGGCCGTCGAGGGATTCGAGCGCGTACTCGTCGGGCCGGTAGTTGCCGGGGGTGGCAATCGCGGCGATCACGCGCAGGCGGAGGAAGCCCACGCGCACGGTGGAGCCGGGGCTCCAGTTCTGGCGGGTGTTGTGTATCATGGCGGGCAAAAGTTCAGGCGAGGGAGGAAAGGGACCGACGCAAAGCGGGGTCGTTCAGGAGGGTCACGACGTCGTGGCATCCGGCGTTCAGAATCCAGCGGTCGGGGTCGAATCCAAGGTGGTAGCGGTTGAGCACGATCGGGTGCAGCCCAGCCGCGACGAACACGATGACGTTGGTCGACCCATCGCGCTGCATCGCCTCGGCGAGGCGCGGCAAATCAAAACCGGTCACGCCAAGGTTCCGGCGAAAGTCGAAGAGGAGGAAGGATACCTCGACCGGCGCGGGAAGCGCGGGGGCGACCGGCGGCGGAGGCGGCACGATCGATCGCGGCTTGCGTGCAGGCTTCGCGGTCTTGCGCCCAAACAGCGCGTCGATTTCCGCCATCGTGGGCATGGGCGGCGGCGGACCCCAGCGCGAGTGATGAACGATGCCGTCGCACATGGTGCGTCCGGAACTGGGGCGTGGAGATGACCAGACGCGCAAGTGCGGCACCTCAATGCGGCGGTGCAGCAGGTAGTCGCGGGCCTCGGCGAAAGCGCGCTGCGACTTGGGGATGGTCGGGTTGCGACGGGCCACGACAACGCGTCGCGCCAGCGTCTCGACGTAAGGCGGCAGGTCGATCGCGATGCAGTTGGAATATATCGAGGGCATGATGTTTCAGGGGCAAAGGGTGAGTGGAGCCCCCCGGCACTTTCGCGAAGTGCTGGGGGGCTGGGGCTCACGCTTCGTCGATCCGGACGGTGGAACCAAACGGGCCGGTGATGTCGGTCGTGGCGACCCAGAGGGCCGGCACGTCGACGTCCTGCGGGGCCGGGAACCGGCCGCACATGTCGGTCAGGTAGACCACGCCGGCGATCCGCTCGCCGGTCAGGGCGAGGTCGGCGACGCGGGCGAAGGCGGGACGGAAGTCCGTACCACCGCCGCCCTCGGCCCGGTCAGGCAACTCGTCACCGGGCCCGACGCGGTACTCGGCCTGCACGCGGGCGTCGGCGTCGAGGATGACCGCGTTGCAGCCGGTGTCGGCGAGGATGTTGGCGACGTGCGCGTTGAACTGGGAAACCAGTTGTGACGTGACGCTGCCGGACGTGTCGCGGACGAAGACGACCGTGCCGACGTCGTCGCGGCGGCGCTGCGGGTACAGCACCGGCGCGAGGGCGTGGCGACGGGCCTGACGTGACCAGTCGGGGCGCTCGCTCAACTGGTCGCGGACGAACGCGGCCGTCTCGGCGCGCCAGTCGGGGCGGGCCCGGGCGGTCACGCGGTCGAGCGTGCGGCGGGCGTCGGCCGGCAGGTCGCCGCGATTCAGCGTCTTCGCGATCTGCGCGGCTTGCGCGACGGCGCGGTCCCAGTGGTCGCGGAGCGTGCCGGCGTCGGAGACGACGAAGTCGCCGGTCTCGCCGGGCTTGGCGGCGTCGCCGGGCTTGGCCTCGTCGGCCGGGGCCTCGAAACCGCCGCACCCGCCCTTGTCGGCGGGCCGTTTGCCGGCCGTTCCGTTCGATTTGCCGGGCTTGGAGCCGCCGGGGGTGGTCTCACCCTTGCCGGGCTTGTCGTCGCCGTCCTGCGGCTTGCCGTTGGCGTCGGGCTTGCCGTCCTGCGGCTTGCCGTTGGCGGGCTGGCGGGCCTGCTGGGCGTCGGGGCCCTGCTGGCGCTGCTGGCCCTGCTGGCCGTCGCCGGGCTGCGGCTGGCCGGGCTGCTGCGGCTGCTGGCCCTGCTGGCCCTTGCACTCGTCGCGGAGGCGCTTGTACACCTCCTCCTCGGCGAGGCCGGCGTACTTGCGGTCGAGCAGTCCGCCCTTGGGCATCTCCAACCCGGGCAGGTCGACCAGCGTCTGGTTGATGACGTAGTCGGCGGCGACGTTGGCGGTCTCGTCGGCCGGCAGGCGCCAGAGGTGGCCGTGCGCGCAGTGCTGGACCTCGTGGATGAGGACGAACAGCACCTCGGCGTCGGTCAGGCCGTCGACGAAGGTCGGGTTCCAGCGGATGCGTTTGCCGTCGGTGCAGGCGGTGTCGACCGAGGCGTCGAGGACGTCGGTCAGTTCGCACGCCAGCGTGCCGTAGAAGAGCAGGCTGGGTGTCGTGAGGGCCCAGTAACGGGCGCGGGCGATGCGGTCGGTGGTGGTCATGGTGATCAGGAGGTCAGGTTGAACATCGAGGAGATTTCCGCCGCGGTGGCGGCGACGTCGGCCCGGGCGATCGGATCGTCGCGGAGCGTCTCGGCGTCGTGGGCAAGCAGGTCCTTCGCCTTGTCGGCGATGGCCGCGATCTTGGGGTCGTCGCGCAGGTTGAGGTCGGGCACCAGCGCCAGCAGTTCCGCGAGGTTGCTCGTGAGCGAGTCGCGGAAGATGGCGTCCGGCTTGGCCAGACGCTCCGCGACGTGCAGCACGGCGTCGCGCAGGCGCTCAGTCAGGTCCTCCTGCGCGGCCTCGGCGGCTTCCGCCATCCACTCACCCCACTGGCCGGCGTCGGGCACCGGGAGCGTGCGGATCGTGAAGGCGAACTTGGCCAGCACCTCGTCGACCGTCGCGGGCCACTGGGCCTCGACGTACAACCCGTTGAGGCGTGCCGGAGCCGCGGCGCGCTCGGCCGGGTAGGCGGCGGCGAACTCGCGCAGCAGGGCGTCCAGCCGCGACTGGAAGTCGCCCATGATGCGGGCGTGCTCCATCTGCCGGGCGACCGGCAGGAGCCGCATGCCCTTGTCGCCGACGGGCAGCGTCAGGCGGTAGTGCTCCGTCCGGGCCTCGGTATGCAGCCGGTAGATTTCGACCAGCGCGGGGTGGTCGCAGATGTTGACCGAGACCTTGGCCTTGTTCTTGACGCCGTGCTTGGCGTTCACGGCCTTGGTCTCGTCGGTGTTCAGCTTGGTCACGCGCCACGCGCTGATGTTGAGCGTGCTGATGACGGCCTTGGAGGAAAGGCGCGCGCCGGTGGGCGCCGCCTGATTGGTGATGTTGGTTGTGTTCATGGGCAAAGGCATAAAAGAGCCCTCGGCGTACCGAGGGCTCGATATGGCTTCGACAGGGTCAGCGGAACAGTTCCGCGTTGGCGGCGAACCAGCCGTTCCACTCAGGCACCTTGGCCAGCTTGGCGCCCAGCCGGCGGTGGATGTCGCGGACGGCGAAGGCGGTCAGGTGCCGCGGCAGGCGCTCGACGTAGCGGATGAACGACCACGCGCTCTTCTCGTTCGCGACGCTGGCCAGCACGCTGCTGACGAAGAACTGCGCGCTCATGCTCTCCGGCACCTTGGCGCCGAGCGGGTCGGCCCAGACCTGCTGCGGCGTGGGCAACTGGTCGGCCAAGGCGAGGAACGCCGTGAACTTGACCGCAGGTCCGCGGCCGATCACGGCGGCGACGGAGTCGACGTCGGTGATGCCGGCACGCACCAGCCGGTTGACGGTGTCCCATGCCCGGTAGTCGGCCATGCGGACCGCAGGGTCGTTCGACGGCTTCCAAGTGTACAGGTCGGCGCCTCCGGTACTGCGGTGCCACGCCACGACGGCCGGGGCGAACCCGGCGTCGGCGGCGAAGTCGCACCAGCCGTTCACCTCGCCGGCCCAGTCGGTCAGGTACACGGCGCCGGTCGATGCCTTGGCGTCGACGACGTCGGGCGTGGCGATCGAGAAGGCGACGTCGAACCGGCTGCGGAGTTGCTCCGAGAGGCTGGTGACGCCGGCTTTGTCCTGCGGGCGGTTCGTCGCGGCGACGACGACCACGGGCGAACCAGCCGCCCGGAGCCGGTCGATCGTGGAGCAGAGGGCACCCTGCACGTCGACCGGGGCGCGGCCGATCTCGTCGACGAACCAGACGGCCGGCACGTCGCAGTCGAGGATGTCCTTCAGCGCCTGCAACGGCAGGCTGCGGGCCACGCCGGCGGCGGTGTCGGGCACCACGGCGCCAGCGGCGTCGAGGCGGTCCATCAGGTCGGCGGTGCGGCCGTCGATGCCGTAGAAGAAGCGCCAGCCGAGACTGGCGGCGGCGGCGCGGATGCGGGCGGTCTTCGCCGTGCCCGGGGGCCCGACGAGGATGACGCGGAACTGGTTCTTGATGAGCGAGGCGAGGCGTTGCGTTGTGTTCATGGCAGTGATGACTGACTGACTGGGTTGTGGTTGTGTGTGATTCAGCCGGAGGCTGACTGCTGCCCTCCAGCACGCTGGAGGGCAGGATGTCAGAGCCCGTCGCTCTTCAGGACGTGACCGAGGGTGAATACGCCCACCTCGACGCGGACCGCGTGAGGCCGCAGCTTGCCGCCCCATCGCAGCGCGCCGTACTCGTCGACCTCGGCGTGCTCGTCGTGCGCCACGATGTCGAGGCGGACCCGGGCGCCCTTGCGGACGCCGCGGGCATGCAGCAGGCGAGCGGCCTTGATGAAGGACTCGTCGTTCACGGCCCAGTAGCCGCCGAGGCCGCAGGTGCGGATGATGTATGTCTTCAGGTTTTTTGTGATCATGGTGGTGGAGGTCAGGAGTTGAGGCGGACCCAGCGGGCAGCGGTGGTCCATGTGACGCCGTCGAGGGTGAGCCCGGTGGGCTGCTCCCAGACGACCTCGACGTTTTCCCAGAAGTGCCGGGCGAAGGCCGCGGCGTCGGCGTTGACGGCCCGGGCCACGATCATGTTGGGGGCGTTGAAGGCCGTGCCGTCGTAGTACAGGCCGGTGATGCTGTTGCGGAGGTATGTGTTCATGTGTGTTGTGTTGTGTGAGGCGTGAGTGCCTCCGTAAGTCACCCCGGTGGGGTGGCTGACGGAGGGACTCACTTGAGTGAGTCTCCGGCCCGATTGTCCTCTCGCAGGTCTCACCACGCGGTTTCGTCGGGCATGTGCACCAGCGGCGGGGGGAGGGTGACTCGCGGTGTCTCCACTGGCGCTGGTTACGGGCCTTGGTGGAGCAGCTATTGACCAGTGAGCCGGTCGGCGGGGGCCTTGAGCAGTCGGGGGGTATTTAAACCGCACCCAGTCGCCCAGTGCCTTTGCGCTTGGCCCACCATCGCCCACCAGTCGAGTCCCGGAGGATCGTGACTGGCTTTCGGAGCCGCTCGGTCAGGGGAGGAGGGGGAGACCAGTGGTGCTCTGCACCGCTCGTCTGCTACCGACTCTGCCGCTGACGAACAACTGGTTTACAGGTGATGCGGTGGACTGCAAGCACAAAAAACAAGAAAAGTTTTTTCGATGAGGGACGGGCTGCGGCAATTCGCCTTTTACATGCACTCATCCGGAAATCCTTTGCTGGGGGAGATCTTTTTTTTTTTTTTTTCCTGCCTAAGAAAAAGAAGATGAGTGCATGTAAAAGGCGAATTGCCATAAAGGCACGTCACGGAAAATCTGATACGCTTGCGCGCTTTGCCCTTGCGGGGCGCGGCCGCTCCTACACGTTGGTCGATCA
>Ga0208784_1000548_pt1 | contig 18097 bp, 25 predicted proteins | sample DEB19_08_DNA_FD_184531 | JGI IMG/M metagenome (GOLD analysis project Ga0208784, IMG submission 184531) | Aqueous microbial communities from the Delaware River and Bay under freshwater to marine salinity gradient to study organic matter... | ecosystem: Environmental > Aquatic > Marine > Coastal ... | reverse complement strand
CGTAGCAATCATTCTCACGGTACTCGTGAGGTAAAGGAGGCGATCCACTATCTGGCTACACGTTAAGATGTAGTCTATACAAGCTCCTCCCCGACAGGGAATTGTGGACAACTAAGACTTGTCCACTTTTTTATGTGTATAATCTCAATATGTATAAAGCAATAATTCTCCTTGAAATAGAGGAGTTAGGAGATAAAGAACTAAAGATAACTATCGGAAGTAAAGAACCTAAGCGTGTTTTGCCTGTAATTATACAAGACCCAAAGTCAGAAGATGATTATATCAACACATTTGCCTATGCTTTAAAAAGATTTATGTTATAATAACCACATTGACAAGTTATCGCGGGGAAAGTGAGTACGCAATATTTATATACATGAGTACAATTACCTTTCTCCGCTATAGTTTATGAATAATAAAACGGCTAAATTACTCAAAAGCTATGCTCTCAAGGAAGCCGAGAAGAAAGGCTACCCCAAGAAATGGGCAATGAGAGAATTAAAAGCACTGTGGAAACAAACTCCACGGAATAAAAAAGACTCACTCTTTGTGTAACAGTTTATGTCATCCTTAAAGTATGATGAAATTGCAGTTTATAAACCAGCTACCGACGCCTCCAACTACAACACCTCTCCAGGAGTACGCGCACGGGCAAACTATGTTACCGAATACGTAAAGTTCAACACAGACGCATATAAACACAAACAGTACCCAACATGCAGATGTGGACAGAAATACGTCCCCCTTTTACGCAGAAAGAACCAATGTCCTAAATGTTACGCAGAACGCAATAGATTCAGATAAACGTCAAATAAATTACGCTATGGCTAGACAAGTAACTTACGATCAAGAAAAGGTAAAAAAACTTAGAGGTGCTTTGATAGAAGACTCTATCTCTGTCTTTAATGATGAACCAGAGGTAGAAAAGTGGAGTGAGTACCGTAAAGCACTATTAGCACGATACGCGCCATATGTACTTCCTCGCCTAAATGCTGGTAGAGATGACAATGAACGTCTTATTCCACAACCTCTTTTAAGTAATGTACTCAGCAACCACAGCAACAAGAAAGATAGCGAACCTACACAAGAAGATTAGAGCAGTCCAGGGGGGAACTTCTGCTAGTAAGACAATCTCTATTCTTCTGTATCTTATTCATAGAGCGCAGAGTGACACAGAACCTACACTCACGTCTGTAATCTCAGAGAGTGTGCCTCACCTTAAACGTGGAGTGATCCGTGACTTTAGAAACATAATGGAGTCACACCACTATTGGCAAGACGATCTGTGGAACGCTACCGATAGTATTTACACATTTGAAACAGGCTCAAAGATGGAGTTCTTTAGTGCTGACCAACCCGATAAACTTCGGGGAGCACGGCGTGATAGATGCTTTATCAATGAAGCAAACAACGTACACCTAGACGCTTTTGACCAACTTGAGGTGCGTACTAAAGAGTTTATCTTTCTCGACTGGAACCCAACTAATGAGTTTTGGTTCTATACAGAGATATTAGGGAAACGTGATGACGTAGACCACATCATACTCACATACAAAGACAACGAAGCGTGTCCCCCTGAGATTGTTACCTCTATTGAGATGCGTAAGAACAGGCCAGGATGGTGGAAAGTGTATGGAGAGGGGCAATTAGGTGAAGTGGAGGGACGTATATACACAGGATGGGTCACGATTGATGAATTACCCCATGAGGCACGCCTTGAACGCAGGTGGTTAGACTTTGGGTATACCAACGATCAATCAGCTATCGGAGAAGTCTATTACTACAACGGCGGGTGGATTCTAAACGAGAACTTGTATCGTAAGGGAATGAGCAATAAACAGCTCGCGGATTATCTCAACTCACTTCCAAAACCACAGACGGTAATAATTGCTGACAGTGCTGAACCTAAAAGTATAGATGAGTTACGCTCATTTGGTTTAAATGTGCTTCCGTGTGAGAAAGGGAAAGACTCAGTGATACATGGTATACAACTCGTACAAGATCAACCCATCTCAGTGACTCGTAATAGCTTCAACATCTTAAAAGAATATAGAAACTATTTGTTCCTTGTTGATAAAAATGGTAAAATACTCAACGAAGAAGACCCAACATGTGATAATCACCACATGGCAGGTATACGGTATGCGTTATCGACACTTGGGAAACTTAGACAGGTAGAAGATTATTGGGACAGAATTTTTCATAAAGAATTAAACCCTAAAGAATACTATAAGAACCCCGCAATATAATATGGAACAATACGAATGGATTTCACATAAAGAAATGAACCGCCGTGTACCTGTAGACACCACGGCAAAGATAGACCCTGATATATCTCACATTGTAGGGAAGGAAGTACGAGTCAACGACCCACGCTTAGTCCAACTGATTGTGAAGTGGAAGAAAAAGATGAGCTATGACCCTGATGGTACGATTGCATACAACTTCACACAACAGTCTGGCTTTGTAGAAGAACTAAAACAAGTATTCAATGGCTAAGAAAAATGAGAACAAAGTTGTGGACAATGTGTATACAGTAACCCTTCGTGTGAGTGGTAAAGAGTTCAAAGGAAAGGGTGAATCGCTCCTCGAAGCCCTCACAAGTCTTGGCCTTGACTACACTCAAGTGAAAACAAAAGGGGAGATAATCGTAAACAAGGGAGATAAAAACCACACACGGGTGATACAGCTTCCGAAACTACGGAGATATTTTGCCAGTAAACTACTCATGGGTGGTCTTATTCGTGACTTAGAAACATTATTGAAATAATATGGCAAGAGTTTTTTCAAAAGAACATAAGGAAAAGCTTTGTTTGGCTTGGGAAAAAAGAAAGCAAGGGTTTATACCATGGAATAAAGGAAAGAAAGGATACAAAAGTAAACCATGCTCTGAAGAAAGGAAAGAAAAGATAAGGGCTAAGCATATAGGCAGAACAGCCTTGTGGGCTGTAGGTTCAAATAACTACCATTGGAAAGGTGGTTATGAGAATACCCTAATGCTTAATCGAAAAAGAAGAGTATCAAAGTTCAATAATGGTGGTAGCCATACACTAGAAGAATGGAATCAACTTAGACAGAAGTATAATTACATGTGTCTTTGCTGTAAAAAGCAAGAACCGTTCATTACTCTTTCTGAAGATCATATTGTACCGTTATCACAGGGAGGTGTGGATGATATTTCTAATATTCAACCGTTGTGTAGAAGTTGCAACTCACAAAAACATGCCAAAATTATAGACTATCGGCTAATGGTTTCCATATGACAAATAACATTTTTACATACATTACCGAACAAGAGGGAGCCTTCACGAAGCCAGTCCCAATTGAAAGCAACTGGTACTGGGGATTCCAACAGCATGTCCTTAGAAGTTTCTCATATAAACACTCACAGTTTGAAGAAGACAATGGTAACAGATCACAGCGCCCATTCAAGAACATTGTGCGCCCTATGCTCAACCTACAGTATCGCTCTGAGGGCTTTGATGTGAAGGATATTGATATTTACGTAGACAACGCTGACACGTACTACAAGTCATTCCTACTACGTAAATACTACCAAAAGTGGGCTTTAAAGAATGAGATGGACACGTTTATTGATGATGTCGTGGAGTCGTTTGTAGATTACGGAGGTGCTTTGGTACGCAAGACAAAGAGTGTTCGTCCTGAAGTGGTAGACCTACGAACCATAGCGTTCTGTGACCAGACTGAAATACTTTCAGGGCCTTTTGCGATTAAGCACTTCTTCTCACCGCGTGACCTCATTGATATGAAGAAGTCAGGATGGGGAGAGATTGGAGCTACGAGTACGGTAGAAAACCTTATCTTTAAAGCAGAGAGTTCTAAACAATTTCGCAAAGATGCAGAAACTATCAAGACTCCTGGTAAATACGTGGAAATATACGAAGTCCACAATATATCCCCAATGGATATAGACTACACGTCAGAAGACACCACGCAGATGATGTACATTGTTGCGTTCTACGAAGATGAAACGGGACGAAAGAACGGCGTTATTCTCTTCTCTACACCAGAACCGAACCTCCCATTCAAAATGCTCAAACGTGACCCTATTCGTGGCCGTGCATTAGGATGGGGTGGAGTAGAAGAGTTGTTTGAACCGCAAGTATGGACGAACTACGCTGAAATACACATCATTGGTATGTTGAGACAAGCGTCTAAAGTGGTATACCTCTCAACTGACCCACGATTTAAGAACCAGAACATAGGAACCTATGACAATGGGGCTATCCTGGATATACAGGCAAATGCTGACATCCGACAGTTAGACACCGTTCCTAGGAACCTAACCTCCTTTGAAAACTACGTAGTAGAGCAACACGAACATGCTATGGAGATGAGTAGTGCATCAGACATATCCCTTGGTCAACAGCCTAACTCTGGGACACCATTCAAGTCAGTAGAAACACAACTCGTAGAAAACAAGTCACTTCACCTATGGAGACAGGGTAGAATTGCAGTATTCATAGACGAAATACACCGTGACTGGATTATTCCACAGCTAGGTCGTGAGATTGTGAAGGGTGATAAGTTCCTTGCAGAGCTTTCAAGTGACGAACTCTATGAAATCTCACAGAAAGTAGCGACAAGCCATGCAAATGACCGCGCAAAAGAGGTAATTCTAGACGGTGGTACGCTTACGCAAGAAGAATACGATGGATTTAAGAACTTTATCACTACAGAGAACCTAAAAGCGGGTAACAAACGCTTTGTTGAAATATTGAAAGACGAGTTTTCAGGCGAAAAGCTCCAAGTGTCTACAAATATTGCAGGAAAACAAAAGAATCTTGCTCTCCTCACTGATAAATTCGTGAATGTAGTACGACAAATTATTGCAACACCAAACATTCGACAAGACCCTGAACTGGTAAAGATGCTCAACTCTATTCTTGAAACTTCGGGTATCTCCCCTGTAGGATTTGCCTCTCCAATGGCACAACCTATGGAGGGAGGGGCAACAGATGGACTTAAACAATTTGCACAAGCAACACAACCCGCATGAAATACGAAAAGACTCTAAACCTCATATACTCAAATGAAGTCATGATGCGTGACCTTAGAGAGTTATTTGAGGATGTGGTAAAAACAAACCTACCTGAAGTCAATCAACAGAATGACGAGGAGTTAGGTCAACAGTTCAGAGCGCATCAACAAGCACAAAGAATTATCAAAGACGCATTTGAAATACTTACCTCACTTGATAAGAATGTATCGAGTGGTGGTGATATTAAATTCAAATAACAAATGTGGTATAATACATGCACAATATGAAAACGTTACAAATAATTTCCGTATCAATAACTGTAGCTATTATTGCAGTTATTATTACGTTGTTGTGTTTGCCAAAACAAACACATGGGGAGTCTTTTACTGGTTCGGCTTCGGTACAAGTGACTGCATCAACTACTATTGTTGGACCAGGTGTACAGCAAATCTTCCCCGCAAAGATTGGATGTACAGCCCGAGTAATATCAACGGTGGATGGTACAGGTACAGGTATTAGATTTATTACGGGAGATAGTGCGAGTTTTGTACTCTCAAGTACTACATTAACAAATGTAGTGGGGCTTCATCAGGCAGGAAGTACTACGGTCACATATAACAGTGGTACGAATGGTTGTGGTAGATGGTTTGCGATTGCAACTGCCTCAACAACTGTAACATTAGTAGAATATCAATAGAATATGAGTTTACAAAAATTTAAAGCAGACTCACTCCTTGCGAAACTGGAAACAGTACCAGAAGTGAAGGAAGAAAAGAAAGAAGATAAGAAAGAGGAAAAGGAGGTCAAGGAGAAAGTTATCAATAAGAAATCAAAGAAGTAATATGAATAAGGCATTAGTAATTTCAGTTATCGCACTCGTTGTCGCTGTAAGTGGTATCGTATTCCGTGGTACTACAGAGACAATCGTTCGTGAGGTGTCAGACGCAGTAGGAGCATCGGGATCAGGTCAAATGACCACTTCGCTTCAAAACTTTGGAGCAGGCTTGGTACAAGGTGGTGTCTATGCAACAACAACAACTGCATCAAGTTTTACACTACCCGCACGTGGTATTAGTGAAGCAACGATCATCCGAATTGGTACAAGTACAGTAAACGCACCTGTTCAGACCGTAACAACACCAGCATCATCTACATGGCAAGGACTTGATAACGTAGGAGACACAAAGATGTGGATTATTGACAATCTGTACGGTAACGCCGCAACAACCACGACAATCACCGCAGGAACAGGGGTTGACCTTGATGGAATAACCACAAACGATGACGTTATCAATGGTGGTGTATCAGGTACGCTTACTTGTTGGAGACTTCAAACACGTGATATTCGATGTATCGTAGATGAGAAGGTAGACGCAGGTTAGTACATATGGGTTTATGATTACATCCCACTGAAAAAATCGAGGCGTTTATGATTAGCGTTAAAAATCGAGAAATATATGGACGAAATAGAAGATGTAGTTGAAGAAACTACCGAGGAAGATACGGTGACTCTATCCCGCGAGGAATACGAGAAACTAAATCAAACACTTGGTTCTCTTAAAAAGGAGGTGAAAACCTACAAAAAAGAAGCCGAGCCTCACAAAGAATCGAATGACTCACGTTATTCAGATGAACTGGCCGTAACACGGCTTGAGGTACGAGGAATCGTTGACCGAGAAGACCAAAGGATCATATTGGAGGAAGCAAAGCGATTGCAAATGAGTGCTGTGGAAGTAGCTGACATGGAGCATATGAAGGCGAAACTTGAAACCATGAGGAACCAACGTACTGCTGAAAGTGGTGCGCCTACAGGGACAGGAAGGAAAGGAGGTGCAGGAAAAGGTGACGTAGATTACTATCTCGCACACCCAGACGAAGTACCACCAGACCTTACACTACACAATCAAGTGATTGACGCTCGTATTAAACGAGATACTGACAACAATATGTTCTCACAGGTGCCATTCATTGGATAATACATTCGATTCACTTACTAATGTAATTGAATCACATGGCAAACACTGTCACTTGGAATAAATTTGACTATGTTGCTCGTATGCGTAACCGTATCAATACTCCTACCGCTTGGAAGGATGTGTTGAACGTGAAGTACAGCAACAACCGAGCTATCATCAATAGCTCAATGACCACTGAGCCATCAGTGCAAACAGGTACCCGTGGAACTGCGTATACATACCAGGACTTCACACTTACCGCTGACACACTGACTATCAGCACCTACCGAAACATTCCTATTCTTATCGACGAGGCAGATCGCTTCCAGCAATCTTATGTCGATCAGATGAAGATCGCAGAGTTTCAAGGAAAGAAGATCAATGAATACATTGAGTCTCAGTTCCTTGCTCAACACGCTTCATGGACTGACTTCGGAATCGGAGATCTAACAAGCAACGCAGACGATACAACGGCTATCACCGTTTCTGCATCAAACGTAGACGACATCATGCGAGCAATAAAGCGAAAGCTCTATGCAAACAATGGTGTTGATATGGCTGTAGAAAACGGAGTTTGTATTGTATGGCGTGCTACCGACTTTGAGCTTCTCGAAGGTTTCGTACAAGCCAACGGCTTTACCGAAGCTGATATCGCGCTCAAGAATGGTATCCCTGTACAAAAAGGCTTCTACTACGGAGGTATTACTCACTATCTTTCAAACTCTCATACCGCAGGACACGTCTATGCTGGTATTAAGAAGATGGGAGAGATTGGTATTCTTTCAGGAACCTATGGACAGGCGAAATTCATCGAAGACCCAGGACTTGTATCAGGACTTGGTATCGTGTCACGTGTTGACTACGGTTTCAACTTCCCAACATACAACAATGAGTTCTTCATGGACGTAAACGTTACATAGTTGTACTTTTCCTCAGCTCCTTTGTGGGGGCTGAGATAAGAGCATAATTATGGTATTCAGTGATACAACAAACAATCTAGGAATCCTTCAACAATCACGCTCTATGGGGCGTGTCGATGCTACACAGTGGCCTACATACAAGGTAGTGAACTCATGCAACAATTGGCTTGATAAGGTCACAGGATACGCTATAGGAGCTGACAGACGCTTTCAATGGGATGACACAAACCACACAGAGATACCAGAGGGTAAACGTGACTTAACGGTAAACGTAATCGACTACTCTTTCCTAAACGATGAACAGGGTAATACTATTCTTACCCTTACCCGTGTTGAAATGCTAGAAAGTGGGTACTATCGTATGCTTCTTCCCGTAGATAAGAATGATGAAGACTACGACCAAGACTCCTTTGGACAGACTACTGGCGTTCCACGATTCTATGACAAAATCGCTGACAACATCATACGTCTTGATGCTATACCGACTGCAACGGTAACAAACGGCCTACGCTTTACATTCCAACGAACTCCATCCTACTTTACCGCTACAGACACCACAAAACAGCCAGGAGTAGCGCCAATTCTTCATAGAGGTTTTGTTATTGCTTCTGCATACGACATGGCACTCACGCTAGGACTACAAAACGTTCAACTCCTTGCCATGGAACTACAAAAAGAGACAGACTTTATGCTTCAATATTTTTCAATCAGAGGTATGGACAATGACATGCGCTTACAACCGAGTAGCATAAGTTTCAGGTAATATGGCAATCAATAACACACCAAAACCATTAGCAGGTACATTCACAAATACTTCCAGGGTGTTTGATTCTGAAAGGTGGAACACTATCGCTACAACGTGGGCTTCTGAAACAAGAACATGGATTGCAACAATTTCATTGATGCAAAATACACCAAAACCCTCAATAGGAACGTTTAATAATACACCTAAACCTTCCGCGTAATATGGCAACTATAGTAACAATTCAAGCAACTGATTTAATCACAAACAGCCGTGCTGATATAAACACAAACTTTGCAAATCTTAATTCGGACAAGATCGAAACAAGCGTACTTGATACTGATACTGCCCTTACCGCTAATAGTGACAGTAAGATAGCGACACAGAAGGCAGTAAAGGCATATATCGACGCTGGCGCAAATACCGCCACATTGACTCACTTTGTGAATTCGCCAATATGCCCCACTGGTGCATCAAGAACCATAAACATAGCGTCTAATACGACTGCTTACTTTTGGAATTTTATTCTACCGTTCTCAATTACCGTGAACTATTTATCTTTCTCTGCATTTTCAGGAGGTGCAACAGACACGACCTTTGACATAGCAATTTACAGCAACGACGGACAGACAAAGTATTTTGAAATTACCACAGCTACATCTGGTGCTGGTGGTGCCTTAGAAACGTCAGTCTCTTCAGTCCTTCTCCCGTCAGGTTCCTATTACATTGCAATGGTGCCAAATACAAACCTTTCTACTGACGGATTTTATACTACTGATATGATTGAAAACGCATGGTCTAATCTAAACGGATATGACCTCACCTCACAACCAAAATTATCAGGAACAAAAACGGTTACGGCAGGCACCCTACCCACAACATTTAATCCAGTTTCAGATTTAACAGAAATAGGGGCAACTAGTGGTGGGTGGTTGCCATTTAGGCTTGATAATTAGTATGGTACAACTTGCAGAAATCAAAATAAATAACTTCAGTGGTGGTATTTCTGACGACCCACGGGAACCCTCTGGTTCAAAGTATCAGACCGCAAAACACTTCGATGCCTTTTCTCAACCAAACCGACTTATTCCCTACCGTTCACTAGAAGCAGATACCAATGATGGGTCTACAAGTACGGGAATGAAACAATATGTTGTCAAAGACTTTCTCTTCCACTCTTCAAGCGCAAAACTATTTGGATTGGGGAAGGTAGTTGCTTCGGGCTTCACTAAAATTGTATACAAGGCAGACGCTACTACAGGTAACTGGACACTTCCTGGAACAAGTGAAGGGAATGGCGCGGTACAGAACGGGTGTTTTGTTGAATACAAGGATTGTTTATGGGGATTTCAGGGAAGTAATCAAATATGGAAATGGACAATCGCTACAACAACAATAAGTAACTCCGAGTCTACTACAGGGAGTACACTTACTTCCGTTGCACAAGGACTCGTTTTTAACGATTATCTCTATCTCCCATACAACAACAAGATCTGGAGGGCTACGAATGCAACAACATTCTCAGACGCTTACCTGACACTACCGACCAACTTTAAAATCACCTCGTTAACGGCATACGGGAGCTATATCGCTATTGCATGCGCGCCTATTTCTGTATACAACGGTAATTCAAAGGTATTTTTGTGGAACGGAACAAGTACGGAGGTACAGGAAGCAATCGACTGGGGAGAGGGCGAACTACGTATTCTAGAAACCATAGAGGGTACTCTTGTGGGTGTCACTGACCGCTACTTAAATAACAGCACGGGAGCAGGGAAAGGAAGCATGATTATTCAAACCTTTGAGAGTAATGCACCAAGTGTGGTCAAAGAAGTATTCACACAAGCACTTACAAACAAGACAATCCCACTGAGTAAAGCGGTCAAAAACAACCGTCTCTTTTGGAGTGCGAAGATTATGACAAATAGTGCGGGAACGGAATACAATGAGGGGATATGGAGTTTTGGGCGCAAGAACGTCAACTATCCATTCGCACTCAATCTCGATATTATTGACGAGAATGTCACAACTAGTGGTATCCAGTCCTTTGGAACCGCAGGTAACTACTTCTTTATTGCACACTCAGGTGACGGGTCTATTGATAAGACGAACGATGCGTCAACGTATGCGTTTACCTCGATCTATGAGAGTCAAATCTTTAACTTTGGGGACCCTTCAATACGCAAACTGCTCCATGGTTTTAGCCTATACACTGCACCAATTCCAACGAGTGGCTCGGTGACGGTAAAGTATAAAGTGGACTCAGATACTTCGTGGACTACCATTGGTACCCTTTCAACTGTGGGAGAAACCTCACGGGACTTTATGGCAATCGAGAGTACGGGTGCTGATTTTGCCTCTGGGAAGGAGTTTCAGTTCCGTATTGAGAGTGTGACAGGAGGTGCAGAGATCACAGGTTTCAAGATCAAAGCGTCATATTTAAATGAACCAAATGGCTAAAATAGGAGGCTTACAACAGAATAATAGTGCCCCAAATTTCTCTTTCCCAGAGGTAATACCAAAATTTACGCCTCTTCAAAGGGATGTGGGCTTAAGAAAGAATACCCCCACAGCACCAAATGTATTTACAGGTGCAACACAGACAGAATCCCCTACAAAAACGGCTGTAACTGATGTCACTCCAAAAGACCAGAATAATGAGATTGAAGTAGTAAAGCGGGACATTAAAGCACTGAAGGGAGCATTTTATAAAAACAACTTCCCAACCTCGCAGAAGTTTACAAAAGCATCAGAGTTTACCAATACTCTAAAACTACCCGTATATGCAACTGCACCACCTGTATGTGTACAAGGTGAAGTGTATGTAAACTCAGGGACAGGAAAATTGTATGTGTGTTCTGCTTCAAATACATGGTCATTAGTCGGAACCCAGACATAAAAATGTTATAATTAAGCAAAATATATGAAATGTCAAAAATGCAAATCAACAGAAAATCTTTCAAAAAATTCCGTTACCTCTAGTGGAAAGATTCAATATATTTGCCGAAAATGTAACACAGAAAGATTTATTAAATTTAGAAGTACAACACATGGTAAAAATACAGCCTACGAGGCTGTTAAAAACAGTATTGCTAAACATCCTGAAAAACAAAGTGCTAGGAAAAAAGTCTATTATGCTTTAAAAGTTGGTAAACTTATAAAACCAGAGGTATGTCAAGTCTGTTCTAGTCCAAAAGAATTGTTTGGACATCATACTGATTATACAAAGCCTCTCGAGGTTGAATGGATTTGCAGGGAATGTCATACACAGCAACACAGAGCAATGGAAATTCACAACTAAAAATATGGCAACTACAACGCGCACGAAAACAAAAAACAAACCATCACTTAAATCAAAAGGTGCAGGGTATTCGACAACTAATAGCAAAGGAGTCACAACCTACTATAAGAGCGCGAAAGATGCGTCAGGGTATTCCGACACAGCCGATGGAAAGAATGTGAAGACCTCTACAGGTAAAGGACTCTCACAAGTAGACGCAAATGGGCAAGTCATTACCTCAGATAAACTTAGTGCGCCATCTCTCGTATTTCCAAAACCACCTACACCCGACCCACTGAAAGGTGTCACCGACATGAATAACGCCTCTTTGGGTGGGGCTAACTATGACGCTACAAAGAAACAATTCACTACCCCACCTACAACTGATACAAATTCATTTGATACACTAAAGCAATATCTTGGAGATAACGCTAAGGCCTTCTCAGACGTACCTACACAGGAGAGTCTAGTCAAAGAACAACAGAAGTATCTCAAACCAAAGGAAGACCTTGCAAACTCACTCCAAGGACAACTCAACACCATCACCACGAACCGTGACGCAGAGATGCTGAAACTTGAAGGACAGGGACGTGGACAGACCAGTGGATTTGTAGGGGGAGAACAAGCACGTATCTCACGCGAAGCCACAATTCAAGCTATGCCAATCCAGGCGCAACTTGCTATTGCACAATCTGACCTTGAGAGCGCACGTAGTTACGCTTCACAACTCTTTCAAGCAAAGTCTCAAGATGCTCTCGCGCGGTACAACTACCAAAAGGAACTCAACGGCACTATCTTCAACTACCTAAATGAATCAGAAAAACGGAGACTTGCACAAGTAGAAAGAGAACAAGACAGAGCCTTTCAAGTGGAACGAGACAATAGAAACAGTCTAGAAACTCTTGCAAACTTTGCTATAGATAACAGACAATCTGCACTTTCCGCTGAAATTATGCGTATTGACCCAACAAGTCCTACGTACAGAGAAGAGGTTGCAAAAGTGAGAGCTAGACTACAAAAATATGTAGCTCCAACTGGACCAGTTAAGCGTGATACACAATTTAATGCTAACGGGGACCTCGTAGATATGCAAACGGGGGAGATCATCACTACCGCTGGTGGTAATACACAACAAGGTGGTGTACAGAAGTCACTTGACCAGATCTCTTTCCTACAAACAACAATAAAAGATGCCAAAGGATTAGTAGATGCAACAGGGCCTAATTTGATAACAAAAGGTCTTGGGAATGTGTTTATTGGAAATACAAGAGTCAAACAGCTCGCGACTAAATTAGATACACTTAAAACAAATCTATTAACTCTAAACTCTGATCCAGCACTCAAAAAGTTCTTTGGGCCTCAGATGACAGAAAAGGACACACAATTACTTATGTCTGCTGGGTCTACTCTTAACGCATACGACTCGTCTGAAGCAGATAATAGAGCAGAGCTTAAACGGTACGAAGACCTTCTCAATCGTATGCAGACTGCCATAAAGAATGGCGGGGGAACAACATTTGGCATTGTGCTAACGGGAGCGGACGGGCTACAGTACCAAATCACCGACTAATATATGACACCAATTCCAATTACGAGAGCCGAATATGAGAAAAAGTTTGGTGTAAAGCCTGTGACTACGGGAACATCTGTTCTTGACGATGAGGAACCAGCACCAATTCGGATTACCCGTGCTGAATGGAACGCTTTACAAACACAGTGGAACCCACAACCGAAGACGTATGCACAAGACGCGATGAGTGACGTTGCAGAAACGAAACAGTCTGTACTTGCTACAGCAGATCGAGGCGCACAGAAATCAGGTGAAATCTCACAGAGAGTAGCCTCTGGGGAAACATCAAAAGCAAAAGGCATGTTCCAGAAGTTTGGAAATTCCTTGCTCTCAACGGGTGAGATGGCTTTTAATGTTGGAATTGGAGCAGTTAAAACCATACTTCCACAGAAAGCAGAGGATAGTGTAAAGAAATTCTTTGAAGGCTTTGGTAATGAAATTACGGCTTATAATAAGGACTTTTACGAAAAGAAAGTATTGCCTGACCTACAATCAAGTGACCCTGATAAGAAAGCAAGCGCAAAGGTTATTGTAGAGACACTTGATGCATATAAGAACGATGCAGACTTCCGCGATACCGTAAATGCATCAGGCGGTATTGCTTCGGCCCTATTTTCTACCAAAATAAAGGACGGTGTTTCAAAAACTGTTTATACAGGTATAGGAGTGGGCAAAGGCACTCTAACAAAAGCAGATGATCTATTCACGCCAATAAAGAAGAATTTTGATGAGCGTGGAATAAATAACGTAGTGAAAGAAATAGACCAAATTGAGAATAAGTATGTTAAGACGCGAAATGCAAACACCTATTCTAAAGACACAGAAGCATCACAGCGTAGAATAGCTGAGGCAAACGTATTAGATGGGGCAGTTGATAATGATGGTGTCATTCGTACAAAAGGAGAAGGTGGTGCAATAGATCAATACAAAGTTCAAACCATTGATGGGTACGAAGATATTGTAAAGCGTAAACTTCAAGACACAAAAGAGACCATGCCGTTTGCAGATGTGAAAAGGGCATTGGTACGTGAAGTTGGAAGTAGTGGACTCGAAGGTGCAGATCTTGTAACGGCACTCAAAAAGGTAGAGAAGGAACTTGAGGGTCTTAGTGTACGAACAAAAGGAAGTAGTATTATTGACTTATCGTATCTACATGATGCTAAAATTGCCACAACAAAGAATATCAACTACTTAACTCCACCAGAGAAAGCAACATACCGAAAGGCGGTTGCACGAGCATATAAGAAACTTGTAGAGGATAACAGCACAAAATTTGATGTAAAAGCAGTAAATGAAGGCCCACTAGCGCGAGCATATGAAGATATAGCACGCTTAGAGCGTCTTGATGGTGCAAGAGCGCAGGGTGGGAGACTCGGCAAATACACCGCGTCACTTGCAGGTACAGGAATCGGAATGGCGGTCGGGTCTATTGGGGGACCTATAGGCACAGCAGTCGGCGGAGTTATTGGTGGTGAGGCATCACAAGCATTAAAGGGGGCAGGAATGTCACGCACATTCAAAGGTGGTGGTAAAGGACTTACACCAGACCCACTTTTAGTTCAAACTAAATTGAGTATTCCTGATAAACCAGTAAAAGCAGGTCAGGGTGTTGTAAAAACAAAAGAAATTTCTGCACTTGAATCTCAAATTGCAGAGAATGTAACAAAACAAAAAAAAGCAATTAAAGAAGGAGATTTTGAACTTGTGAAGTCATTAAAAGAAATTTATGCTGTACTTGTAGATGATTTAAAACAATCTAGTCGTACAGCTTCGGAAGCCGAAAAATGACATAGAGCACAAGTAATATGATTACGAAACCCATACCCCCACACTACCACAATAAAAATCCAAATCAATATGTTATCCCCAGATAAACAAAAAAAACTAGAGAGACTCCAAAAAGTCCTTCAAAATGGCGGGGATACTAAGGATGCTGTGGTATTTGACATGCTCATAGATGAGTTGTCTGATTATTTCAACACTTCAACAGATGCAATAGTCGAAGCAATACAAAGACTTCAAGACCGTGAGGAGAAAGAGACTATTGTCAATGTGGAGTCACCTACGGTAAACGTAGACGCACCAATAGTGAATGTCCCCGCACCCATTGTGAACGTAGACGCACCCATTGTGACCGTTGACACTGACGGAGTATCAGAAGGGGTACAACAAATACTAAAACAACTCCAAGAACAAATTCCGTTTACCATAGAAGAATATGTAAAAGATGGAAGAATTAAAGTGGAGGTTGACCGTGTGGGTTCTGGTGGTGGAGGGGTCATTTCATTTCCTATTGTTGACGCTATTGCAAACCAAGCACGATATGAAACAAAACTGACAGTTCTCATAGATGACGTATCAACTGCATCAGTCACATACATCGGTAAAGCAATTATTGGGGGTTCAACATCCACTGCTTTGTGGCAGATACAAAAAATAGATGAATCAGGTTCACCCGTTACGACTAGTATAAAATGGGCAAACTCAGGAGCTTTTACCAACATATGGGATAATAGAACTAGTCTAACGTACACATAATATGCAATACATCAAATTGGACGAGGATAAATATGTAGAGATAAGCGACGGGCTTGATCAATCGTCAATCGTATCACGCTCTGCTATTCAGAATGAGGTGGACGTAGCAACTGAACAGATCGCTACACTTCCCGAACCACTCTCAGATGACCAACTCTTAGCCTGGGCGCGTGAGAACTATCAAGACCCCGCCCAGCGCAATCGTGAAGTCCTTCAACAGACCATAGACGAGTATTCACAAAAGCTCGCGGATATTGACGCGGGGTCTGTGGACGCATCAGTCATGCTTAAAAACGTAATTAAATAGGTACTGTGGCTTATCGCATAAACAACTCAGCAACAACTCTCACATCGGTTACGGGCTGGGACACGGTGACTAATACTCCTACCCTTCATGCGTCTACAAATATCTCGGTTATCAACACACAGATATACTCTGCAACCTTCACCGCGCCAAACACTACAAATGCGGTCACAGGCGTGGCTGTGATGATGGTTTCGTCAGGTTCATGGGCAAGTGGTAATCAGACAATCACCTGTACGCTTCAAGAAAGCACAGTGGACACTGTTGCAACCGCAACAATCACCACAAACACCCTTACTACGGGGGCATACACCGCTAACACGTGGATATATTTCAAATTCGCAACACCATACGTCTTCACCACTACAGGTGCAGGCGCGTACCGTTTCAAAATGACCCGTGGTTCTTCAACGAACCAACCCACCCTACGCTCAGATAGTGGAGGGGCTAACTTTGCATACATGGCGACCATCGACGTTACAGGTGCCATTGCTACAACCGATGACCTTTTGGTGCTTGGACATAACTACGCCGACACTACGGTTACCTGGGACGGCACACAAACCATCGGTAGTGGACTCGCAGCGGCAAGCCCACCCACATCAGGCGTAACACTCAGTACCGCGCTCTATATAGGAGCACACGGAATCGTAACCGCCGATACGACCGCAAGTGTCACCACAACGTGTAAAGGGCATGTGATGGTTTCGCTCTATGGGACGTTTAATATTGGTTCATCAGGTACCGCATATCCGTCAGGAAAGGTCTTCACGTGGTCATTCAACCCAACAACATCAGGTGACTTCTCACTCAGGTCATACGCCGGAACGATTGAATGGTGGGGAACACCAAAATCATCCACGACGTTGTATAAAACAACCTATTCGTCAGGTACGGGTATTGCCGCCGATCCATTACTCACCGCTGATGCTGTGAACTGGGACGTGAATGATGAAGTAGTAACGCTTGCCTCCTCTGATAACGCCACAAACTACAACGAGCTTGAATACAAGTTCATTAAGACAAAGAACACCGCATCTTCGTATGTCCTTTCAAACACCGCAGGAGGGGCAGAATCAGCCTACACATACACCCATAATACGAACGCGTACATTCTGAACGTTCAGAGAAACATCATTTTCACGACAACGAGTAGCACAAAAGCGTGGCAACCGTACATCAATAACGCTGTGGTAACGAACGCATCCGTTACGTGGTCAGCAAACATGCCATGGGTGCGCCTTGAGAACATAGGAACCGCCGACACAACAAACCAACAAGGTCTCCACTTTGGTGGTACTACAACGGTCTACAACATTGATTACACCGTGTTCTACAACATTCTCTACTGTGGACTATGGGGAGCGAGTAACACAGCGACAATCACATCAACGGGTGTGATTATGGTTAAGAACACAGCAACAATTCTCAATGGATTTATATACGGCCAGGCGTTTGCCAATAAGACGTTTGACGATCTCTTTCTCCTCGATTGTGGAAGTGTGCAGGCACTTGTGCTCTATGCCTCCTCGATTACATTCAATCGTTTAAGGATGAATGCCATTCGTAAATCAGCCACGCCAACCGCGAACGCCGCGATCATGTTCAACATCGCCACAAACTGTGTCTTTAACGATTGTGAGGTTAACGCTTCGTGTACCGCCGTTGGTTTTGCTAACCCGATGGGTGCAGATAATGTATTGAATAATTGTACGTTTGGAACTAAGGGAAAGAATCAGGGAGCAGATATTGCTGTAGCTACCACAGGCGCATACCACGGTGCGCT
>Ga0208784_1000543_pt1 | contig 18148 bp, 11 predicted proteins | sample DEB19_08_DNA_FD_184531 | JGI IMG/M metagenome (GOLD analysis project Ga0208784, IMG submission 184531) | Aqueous microbial communities from the Delaware River and Bay under freshwater to marine salinity gradient to study organic matter... | ecosystem: Environmental > Aquatic > Marine > Coastal ... | reverse complement strand
GACTAGGTTTGTAACAGTCAATCTTAAGTTTGATGCGGACTGCTGGGCTCGTTGGGCAGAGGAGAATGGTATCGATGGCCGTTGTATCAACTTCTTGTTGATGCATCCAGAACTTGTAAGCCAGACTACCAATGCTCGTAGCATTACCACGTTCTTCAACTGTATCAGCAGTATTCCTGACTTCGAGAACAACCTGCCTCTTATCCAGATGATCGGTGAGGGTTCCGTTGGCGGCGAGTTCAGTACAATGTTCACCACGTTCATCAACAACAGACTTGACAAACTGATCAGTCCTGAGACAGTAATCACCAACGAGAGTGACTCTTATGTAATGGGTGCACTACGTGACTGCATAGGACGCGAAGGCGCTTATCGAGCTGATATCGCCAGCGTACTGATGACTCGTATCATCAACTTCACATTGCATTATTCCCTGAATAATACGATCACTCCAAAGATCACCGCAAGGATCACCAAGCTGGCAACAGATGAGGAGACATTCAACAATGATCTCAAGTATATCCTTGTGAAGAAGCTTGTAGCTGGAAACAAAGCGAAGTTCCAGAAGCTTCTGACCGATCCCAAACTAATTGAAATGGCTATTAAATAATTAAAAAAATCATGGAAACAGTAAAGCTTACAGTAGAAGAACTTGTACAATTAATTGGCCTGAAAAAGGCAAAGAAGACCTATCCTGCTATGTTTAAGGATCAAGAGGCAATGCATATCATTGAAGAAGGTCAGATTTCAGACCTGTTGACAATCACCACTGAAGAGGATACACCTGCAGCCAAATACATGCAGAAGGCGTTTAAACTTTCAGATAAGTACCATTGGTCAATCTTCAAACGTGTGGTTAATGGTTCATTGAATACTTACCTTGTTCCAATCAGCAAGGAGTATTCCAGACAGAATCCTTTGAACAAACTACGCACCGCTGCCAACTTTGGCAAGGTGAAGAAGGTTGCCGCTAGACGTAGGAAAAGAACCAAAAAAACTGAAGAGTAATGAGTGAGGAGACAACACAGGATACCGTGGCTGTAGAGGCTGCGGTATCCAACCTCCGCATCATGGACCAGGAACTTTATGAGCGCCTTGACGGAATGTTCAATAGCTTAGACAAGGAACACTGGCCTATTGCGGAGGATATACTTATGACTGTAGATGTAGACAAATCCATATACTGGATGTGGAAACTCATGCGTAGGCATTGGTGGCGTTTAAACAGACGCCGCAAGTCTGTACGTGAGAAGCTTACACAAAATCGTACACTTCAAATCATAGTCAGTAAAACCGATCATTGGTTTGCTGATTGGTTGGTAAAGGAAAAACGTATGACAGAAGAACTATGGAACTATTTGTATCCTGAAATAATGAAACATATGCAACACAAGGTCCAGAATCCATGGTTTGATGTTGAACTTAAAATGAAGAAGCTATGGTAAAGGAAGTTTTGGTTATCAGTGAAGAGTACAATAAAAGAGGTCTTATCATCAAACATGATGTGATGATTGATCCTGTATACAATAGCGATACGTTTGATGAGGTAATACTCAAACGCAAGTTTCATCCCAAACCTGGAGACAAGGTTTTCATCACCAGCAAATGCAGTATCCCACGTGCAAAGGTCAAGGTTGCATTCAAAGACCTAGGTATCAAGATTACTCATGACCTGGATGCGGCGGATCATATCGTGGTGGATAACAACTTCATCTATCATAATACGGATACTCTGTATGGTTATGTCTATTTTGCGGAAGGCGCCTTGCGTATGGTGAATGATATGACACACGCTGTGGCAAAGTACAAGACAACTCCTGGTTATGATAAGCAAAGCCTTGATTACGTATTGTCATTTGGTGAGATAATCCTTAAGAATCCTGGAAAGGATTTCATGGTTAACTACAGGATGGACACCGCCATTGATGTGGTTTTTGGAATAGATGATGAATATCAAAATCCTTATTCAAGCAATCAGAAGTACAACCGCAAACCACGCAAGGGAATGGATGAGTTCTTCAGGTCCCTGGGTGAAAAGACTCATAAGTTTGTACCAGAAGGCGCCATCATCTCAAGTACCAACTCTGACATCATACTTGATGACAGACTGAAGGAATCATTGGACAAGATGTTTGAAAGCGATGACAAGGAGAACGTCAGTCTTGCAATGGAGACAATGGCCAACTGCAACCATGAGAAATCCGCATTGAATCTTCTGTTGCTTATAAAGGATCACAGGATAAAAATGGGAGACAGTAGAGCCAGTTCACATGTCAACTTCAAATCGCTTCTCAAGTATTTCAATCTCAGTCGTTGGGATCTTCTCCGTGGTTACTTTGATTATGACAAACTCATCAATATTTTGAAGAGAAAAGATTTGCTCACGCCAGAGTATATTGCTATACTTACACCTCTGGTTTTGGACAACATGATTGAGGATTGCAGTAGCACATACTTCAAAATCAAGGAGATAGAATTCGTAGACAAGAAAGAAGATGATAACAACTAAAGATGGTCAGGATCCACGCATCCTGGAAGAAATGTTTTATGCAAAACCGTTTGCCTTCAGCTACAGCAGCCTGAACAAACTGTTACACTCACCAGGCCTGTTCTATAGGCATTACATACTAGGTGAGCGCGATGATGAAATGGAAGCAAGCATGGTCGAAGGCAGGGTGGTACACGCCCTGCTTCTCGATCAGGATGCGTTTGACGAGAATTTCATAATCGCACAGACAAAACTCCCTAGCGACAACGTACGCGATGTCATAGAAAGGGTTTTTGAATTGTACATAAGCGAGGACAAAAAGAAAAAGCATTTGGATGAATTCAGTACGGAGATACTCGACATACTGAAAGAGAAGAACTTCTATCAAAGCATCAAAAAGGACGAGGACAGGCTTGCCAAGATAATGACATTGGAGGCTCATGACTATTTCACATTCCTCAAGGAGAGTACTGGCAAGACCATAATAAACTACTCAACCTATGAGAAATGCGTTGACACCGTATCCAAGCTGAAGGATCATGACTGCATGCGTATATTGGGCATGAAGGACAACGACAACCTGGATCACGTTTACAACGAACTGATGGTGGAACTAGACAGCCAGTTTGCGCAGTTCCCCTTTGGTTTGAAAGGCATGATTGACAATCTCTTCATAGACAAGGCAAACAAGAAGGTTCGTATAAACGACCTTAAGACGACAAACAGGACGGTGACCGATTTCCCAGAAACTGTGATGTTCTACAACTACTGGATGCAGGCTGCGATTTACATGCGGTTGGGCAGGTCATTGGTACAGAACTTGCACGATGACTACAAGGATTTCGACATGGTATTCTCCTTTGTCGTAATAGACAAATACTCACAGATCTATGTATTTGAAGTAAGCGAAGAGACCATGACGAACTGGGAGATCGATCTGCAGGAAAAGCTGAACGAAGCCAAGTATCATTATGAGAAGAGGGATTACACGCTTCCCTACAAGTTCGTGACGTCACAGGTGAGACTGTGATGATTTTCTAATTATTAAAACTCGCTACATATGAGTATGAAATCATTGTATAAGGAATATTTTCAAAAGAGCAGGGTCTTCCTTTATCCTGCTCTGGAAATCAAAAGAGGTTCTAGTATCATGCCCATCCAGTCCTATATGGCTTGGGAGGGACACTATGACCTGCAGGACAGAAAACTGATCTGTCTGTACTATACCAGGGATGACGAGGAATTCGTCAGGTTTGAACGTCAGAAGCTGGTGGGGAACATATTGTTCCACGACTTCATCCAGATCGACGAAGAGAAAGGCGTATATGTATTCGATTTCAAAACCATGGCTGCGGACTGGGATCTTGTCCTAGAGGGCAAGTATTCGAAACTCAGCGCCGTCCATAAGAAAAAGGTAAAAGGTTATTACGGCATCTACAACGCCAACTTCGTTTATATCGAGAGTTATCTCAATCCAGAGAAATATTATTCGATTTATGCGGAAATGCTGGGCGTGGATGTTGAGGATTTGCAGAAAGTTGGCGAGCTTTGCAGCAAGCCAGACTTCGACAAGGAGATCCTGGTAATGGAGAAAAAACTAATTGATTTAAAACAACAAACAACAAATGGCTAATTACAGCGCAAACCAATCAATGTACGCTATCTACAGCGTATGGGGCAACAACCAGACATTCAGATTGTTCCCAGTGGACGTAAACTGTCCATACCTAGAATGCATATATGATCCAGAAAGCAAGATCCTGGTTGTCATCAGTAAAAACAACAAGCAATCGTATCACATGCTTCCTCAGTTGGATGACCATGGCGATCCAGTGGCTGCAAAAAGACAGCGCGCCAACGGAAAGAACGTGAAGGAGGAACGCAGACTTGTGGATACATACCAGGAATACTATGTAATCGTAAACGAACAGATTTACGACTTCCTATCTAAAGTTGCCATAAACGCCGAAGATTTTGACTTCAAGAAATTTGTTGACGCTCCTCCCGCAGGACCATCTGGAAACGGACCTGTCATGACCATGAGCGCAACAGAACAATAATGATTGTTAGTTTGTGATTTGCGGATGGACCAGGAGGGGAAACCCTCTTGGTCATATCCGTTTTTTTGTCTGATAACTATGAAAGATCACTGGATTATGGACTACGAGACCCTTAGCAACTGCTTTGTGGGCGTATTCCAGCATTATAAGAACGAGAACCGAAGGGTTTTCATTGTACATGATTTGAAGAACGACTTTCCGCAGCTTGTTGAATTCCTATCCAAATGCGCGACTGAAGGACAGTGGCACATATCATACAACGGACTTGCCTTTGACTCACAGATATCACAGTTCATATTATTGAACAAGGAAAGGTTGCTTTCAATGAAACCTTTAGACATAACCGCTGAGATATACGCCAAGGCCCAGAAGATAGTTGAAAGCCAGGATGAGAGGGAATTTGCTGAGTATCCAGAGAAAGACCTGCTTATAAAGCAGATAGACCTGTTTAAACTTAATCACTGGGACAATCCAGCAAAGCGTTCGAGTCTGAAGTGGATACAGTTCAGCATGGACTGGGAGAACCTCCTTGACATGCCTATCCACCACAGTACCCACATCACCAAGGATTCTGAGATAAAGACCATCGTAGAGTACTGCATCAATGACGTCAGAAGCACCAGGGAGATATACAATCGTTCGCAGGAACAGATCGCGTTGCGCAAGGCCCTTACTGAGGAGTATGGCATAAACCTGTTCAGCGCCAGCGAACCAAGGATAAGCAAGGAACTGTTTCTTCATTTCCTAAGCAAGGTTCTTCCCATGCGCAAGTATGACATCAAGCAGTTGCGTACCAAACGCAGCGAGATAGTCATCAATGACATCATTCTGGATTACATATCCTTCGAAAGGATAGAGTTCAAACAGCTTCTGGCCAACTTCCGTAAAAAGGTGATCGATCCCATGAACACCAAGGGAGGATTCAAGTACAGCGTCCGTTACAAAGGGGTCACCACTGACTTCGGTCTTGGCGGTCTTCATGGCTGCGCAAGCCCTGGCGTATATGAGGCAAAGGATGGCATGATCATAATGACGTCTGACGTTACTAGTTTCTATCCCAATCTGGCCATACGCAATCAATGGTCGCCAGCTCATCTTCCAAAGGAGGACTTCTGCGAACTGTATGAATGGTTCTTCGAAGAGCGTAAGAAGATCCCCAAGAAGGATCCGAAGAACTATGTCTACAAGATCATCCTGAATTCAACCTATGGTCTGAGCAATGACGCCAACAGTTTCCTATATGATCCAGAGTTCACCATGCGTATCACCATCAATGGTCAGCTCAGTCTGGCGATGCTGTACGAGATGATCTGCGAAGGGATACCTGGAGCGATACCTCTTATGCAGAATACAGACGGTCTAGAGACGATGATACCAGCGGAATACAAAGAGAAGTATCTTGAGATCTGCAGGAAATGGGAGGAGATGACAAAGCTCCAATTGGAACATGACCAATATCAGAAGATCATCCTGGCGGATGTGAACAACTACATCGCCATAGGGGAATGGAAGAAGGTCACCAAGGAAGAGTATGAAAAGTCCTTAATGAAGTTCCAGTCTTATAGTAAGGAAGAGGATGACGGATATTATGTGGCCTCCACAAAATGCAAAGGCAGGTTCGAAGTTAGCGATTTGGCTTTACATAAGAACAAGAGCTTCATGATAATCCCCATGGCGGTATTCAATTACTTTGTAAAAGGCATGAAACCCTCTGATACTTTGATGCTTAACAGAAACATACTTGATTACTGCGCTGGCGTAAAGGCCAAGGGAGACTGGAATTTCTATGAGATGTGTGTTGTAAACGGAGACATTCAAAAGAAACCTCTGCAACATACCGTAAGGTATTTCGTAAGCAAGAAAGGTTGCAAGCTCACCAAGTTCAACGAAACGGACGGAAGGGAGATACAACTCGAATCTGGCAAATGGCTTCAGACGGTATTCGTAAGGATAGAAAAGAAACCATGGAAGGATTACGGCGTTGACGATGATTATTATCTTGAGGCCATACAACAGGAAATCAACAACATTGAACAAAGTACAAACCAATTAGCGTTATTCTAATGAGAAGAGAAGACTTCAACATCTTACTGAAAGAACGTGTAAACGAAATCGAGCAAAAGCTCGGAGCCAAAAGGGAAGAGTATGCAACAGGAGAGGATGTGTTCAACGCTTTTAAGCAAGGCGTTGGACTCTCTTTCCATGATTGTCCTGAGAAACTGGCCTGGGAATATATGACCAAGCATCTGCAGTCGATAAAAGACATGATAGAGCACGTATCCATAGACGGATACAATGGTTATCCTGACAAGGAATTACTAAGGGAGAAGTTTGGTGACGCCATCAACTACCTTCTTCTCATAGAACTGATGATGGTAGAACGCATAAGGACATACAAACCATGAAGGAACAATTGAAAGCCGTGGAGGAATTCCACAAGGTGTTCAAACAGAATTACAATGACTTTCCCATGCTTATCTTGGAAGAGGAGGCGGAGCTACGGCACCGTCTCCTCCAAGAGGAGCTTGACGAATATCTCAATGCAGCCAAGGAAGGCAATATGTTTGAGATAGCCGATGCATTAGGGGATCAGTTGTATATCCTGTATGGCACCATCATCAAACATGGAATGCAGCATATTATCGTTGACATATTCAACGAGATACACCGTTCCAATATGAGTAAACTGGGACCTGATGGAGAACCCATCCTTAGGGAGGACGGTAAGATACTCAAGGGGCCTGATTACACCAAGCCTGATATACTGAGTATCATGCTGCCCTTCTAATGTCCCTGACCTTTGTATAGCTTCCTGTAGTTCTTGCTGGTCTTCAACTTAGATGTTTTAGTCTTAGCATGAACTCCAGGACGCTTTACAAACTTTTTTATTATGGTTTTTGATACTTCAGTCTTCTTTGCCATTATTTTCTAGAGATTACACCTTGTAGGTCTTTGATTCCTTTTACAGGATCTGCCGCTGATCCAGTTATACCTACGGTTTTAAATAGATAGTTTGAGATCTTGGCCCCACCTTCCTGCTGCCAGGCGTAAGGTCCAATACTTCTTTTATAATAAGCCTTGTCATCACCAGTAACCTGTGCGATAAGCATCGTAAGAATGTCTTCTATCCTTTTGAATACGGGATCGACAGCCACTGATTTGAGGTTCAGGATTCCAACATAGTCGTCAAGACCGTAGTTTGGCCATGGTATGAACGCTTCGTTTTCAGAACGCAACTGCATCAACAGAAGAAGGGTATGGTTCTCCAGGTAACCTCCTATGCGGAAAGGATACGCTGGATCCTCCACAACTCCTGGAAGAGGAAGAGGTCCGCTCTTTTTACGCAGTTTTTCATACTTGTCCTCATCTTCTGGATCCCATCCGAAGATGGCTCCAAGCAATGCGATAGGTATTGTAACGATCAGTACCTCGGCTATTGTCTTAAGAATGTCAGCCTTCTCATCATTGGTGAGGTAATGCATCCATCCTCCTCTTGATTTGACTATCCTGAGCAACGCCCTGAGCGTACTTGTGTAATAACCCATGTGTGTATTGCCTAGTCCAGCGTTGAACCTTGGACGTACGTTTCCAAAGTCTCCAGCGAAGCCCCATCTTGACACAAGCATGGGTGTTAGGTAACGTTTCAAGAACGATACCATTCTTCCCAACAAGTGACGTTGTAATTCTGGCTGTTCAAACTGGGCGTAGGCTCCTTGCATAAGGTTGCCTGCCTGTTGGACAAGGTTCTTGAATCTTTTGAATTCCCTACCTACGATCATGTTTCCATTCTCATCATAGGTTATACCCCATTCAGGATCTATGTTCTTCTTGAGCTGTATTTTTTTCTGGTCGTTGAGCTCCCATGCATCAATGAACTTGACCTCGTTGCCATCCTTGTCAGTTATCATCTGTTTGATCATCATGGATCCTGCAAGGGCAAGCGTCGACTGTGTCTCCGTCCATTTGCGGAAGTTGTACAACCATCCAAAATTGAATCCTCTTGTTCCAACAGTATCCCTGAGCATGGTTCTTGATACGCGTTCGCCCATCTTTTCCACGAACCTGTTAGGTACGATGTCCATTATCTCCACGAGTTGGAGATCAAGGTTATGGGCCTGCGGCTTGTATATCTCAAAGCTCAATTGTCCCATCGTCTTGAAAGCCCAAACTTCTCCTTTACGATAACTCTTGTAGTCCATGTATTCCCTGCCAGCGCTCATTATCAGAGCCTGGTACTTGGGAGTAATCATGTTCTTCAACGCTGAAGGTATGTTCACTGCGAAGAATCCGAATGAAGCGGTCTTGAACATGAAGTCAGCCACGTTCTGAGCAAAAGGACTGTCCTGTCCAAAGCCAGTATTCACTTCTCCTTTGAACTCCCTATCGATGAGGTTGTTGATCGCCTTTTCCCTTACGCTCTTGTCCTTGGGTCTTATGACTGACAGGATCGCTCTGTTCAAGAAGTTCTTCTTGTCGATCATGTTCTTTGGATTAGGCCTGTTTTCGGATACGGTATTCTGTATCGCCTGGGCAACAGGACTTATCTCAAGGAGTTTCTTATGTCTTTCCGCGCCAAGCATGTAACGCAGCATCGATTTTCCAACGTCTGTGGATACGTCGTTGTAGTCTATCTTATACAAACCACTGATTGGAATATCCGTAATGTCATTGTCCAAGGCGTCAGCCCTTACAAGGATCATCGTATCCTTCTTGTAGTTGTATTGGGCGCCTGTTCCATCAAGTTCAGCGGCGTCTTTCGAACCATAATAGAACTGCTTAAAGCGGTCCACCATGATCTGTAAAAAGCTCTTTACCTTTTCATCCTCTGGAGGAGCGTTGGTACCGTCCTTGACAGCCTTTTGACGTTTTTTTCTTGTACGCAATAGGTCAAGGTTCTCCTTCTGATAACGAGGTACGTCAAGATACAGCTTGCTGTAATAACTCAATCCTTCCTGGGTAGCCAGATGCCAAGCCTTCATGGCCTCCAATGCGGCATACGTGGCCTTGTCCTGAGGATTGGAACTATCTCTGAGGTTCACAAAGTTCTGGTCGATGTAAGGAGAGTTCTCCACATCCGTCCTTGGCAACCATTCGTTCCTGTTGTCCTTGGTGACCCCTACTATCTCTGGAGTCTTCAGAGTGATCGTCCTTTCAATACCATTATTGTCTATGACTTTTATGGAATCCTTCACTCTTCTCTTTGAGAACCTGATGCTTGGAACCCTCTTCACCGCATACTGGTATCCATCCTCTTCAGTTATCATCGTTGATTCAAGATCCTCCTCGCTGTTGGGTCTTGATACGTTCCATATGTAGAGGCGCTCATATACTTCAACCTTTGCTTTTGTCAAAGGATCGAAACGCTTTCTCACTATGTGGTTCTGATCAAACCATGCCTTGAAACGAGGGCTTACCCTTTTCAAACCAGCGATTACCTGGTCCGACATGGCATACGAGAACAACGCTGTTATGTTCTGCGGCGTATACTCTATGATCTGGTTGTTCTGATCAACCCTTCCTATGCTTCTGAGGAAATCCTCAGCTTCTTTTGTCAGAAGGATCTCATTGAGTTCGTCTGTATAAGCCACGGTCGGCTCGTATACGGTCATCTCCCCCAATAGAATGAAGATGGTCTGCAGCTCTTCCTTGAGTTCTGGACTTACGATGCCAGATATCTTGGTTGCTTGGAAGAGTTCGTTCATCTCATCGCTCTCCCATGGCTCGAGTCTTCTGCCAGTACCTTTCAATGACGCGGCCTTCTGGATCAGTTCGTTCAATCTCTGCTGCTCCACATCGGTAAGACCGTTCATCTTTTTCAGATTGGTCTTGAGCTGTTCAATCTTCTCTTCGTATTCCTTTACCCTTTTGCGTTCCGCTTCGCTCATTTCGTTGGCTTCTATCTCGCTGTCAGCGTTTCTGTAGGGCTTGGCAAGGTCTATGAGCTCTTCGTATATCTTGGATATGTCAAGAGACTGCTGCGTTTGCGGATTCAGCATGGCCATTATCTCCTTGTAACGGGCGATAAGTACCTTGCGTCTCTCCCAGTAACTGGGTTTGTTCTTGACCACGCTGTTGGTCTCTATCCATATGTTGGTCTTTTCCCTGAATAAAGGATTGTCCCTTGTTATCCCGTTGTCTATGAGTTCCTGCTGGTACTTATGGAGGGCCTTGATGAACGCACCTGGTTTCTCCTCCCACTCATAAAACATCTTTGTCTTCTCCTTGAAGGCTATCAGGCGTTCGGTTACATCCAATTCAAAGCCTGTCTTCCTTACTCCGTTCGTGTAACGGCTGAACAACTGCTTGTATTTGAGACGTACTTCCTCCCTTTGGACAGTCGTGTCTATATACTGGTCTTCAGCGAATATGCTGTATTCGTAAGCTCCCAGTTCCTGGATCGCTTCCTCATACCTGGCGCTTGCCTCTATGCCTATCTCGTCATCGGTGAACAGACTGTAGCGTTCGTAGAAATACGGATGGTATGGAAGATGCATGTATTTCATTTCCCATTCCCTCAACGCCTTTACCGCTTTCACAAACGCATTCCTCTTGTCCTCGTCCGTACGCTCAAAAGAGTATTCAGCCTCTGCAACTTTTATCGCGCTTCTTCTGGAGTCCCTTTCCCATCTGTAGTTACCGCCATGGATGGCAAGGAAACTATGAACGGTGGTCTTGACCATCTCGTCATTCTCAATGGTACCGAAATCCTGAAGGCTTGTTATCTTTTCAAAGAACTCATCGGTCTTGTTGGGATCGAAACCAGCGGCTTCCATCAACGGATAGACATCCTTGAAGAAGTCATTCATCCTCGCCTGTGACTTGACAAGGTAATCCGTAGTGGCGTTCTTCATGTAAAGACCGAATCCACCAACGACGATGTCTGGATTGTAAAGGTATCCCTCAAGGAAACTGCTCCATGGATTCGCATCTGGACTGAGACCTTTGAGCGCAAGCTCTATCTTCTCTTCCGTTATCTCAGCGCCGTTGAACAACTCCCTCTGCAGGAACGACAACCTTTCAAGATCCTTTATCGATCTTGACTTCTTGTTCTTGAGGGCCTGGTACTCTTCATACTCCTCCTTGGTCATTCCCTTCCATTCCTTGTACCAGGCATCGATGTACTTCTTGGGATCCTCGCCGCGCGCTTTTCCTTTCTCTTCAAGAGCGGTTATGATGTCTTGGTATTTCCTGTCGATGGCCTCACCTATGTATTTGAGCTCAGCATAAAGGGCTGACTTGCTCACCTGCATATCGAACTTCTGGGTCTTGTTCAAGACGTTGTCGATACGCGTGCTCAACTGGTTGACAAGCGACCTTACGCTGGCTTCCACAGGAACGATGTCACGCATGTCGTTCATCAACGAATCAACAAACTGCCTGTAATGTTTTGCGATACTCCTGTAGTAATACGCCCTCAGACCGTTGTCCTGGTCATCGATGTTGTTGACAAGGTCATTCATGTGGTCATCGAACTTCTCCATGGTCTTGTTCAACCTATGGATGGTATTGACCAACGCCTGGGCCCTTCTGCTTACGATTTCAGCGTCATCGATGAAGCTCTGCGCCCTTTTGTTTATGATGTCGACGTGCTTGCTCAGATTGGTCTTGATGGCGTCAAGCTCAGTCTGGCTGAACTCATCCTTCAACACCTCGTATAGTTTTTCGTAGTTCTTGTTTTTCTGCAGCAGCGTTATATGCTGGACCACGTTGTCATAAGCCTCCTTCAGGAGCGCTTGTTGAGTATTCGAATCCAACAGGGAAAGTTCCTCTATGAACTGCTTGTTGCTTTCATAATAGTTTTCGACGTCCTGCTTGGTCACCACGTTTCTGTCTATGTTGAACTGACCGCCTTTTTCAAGCATGGTCATCAGATCATCAAGCGTGGTTGAAGCGTCAAGCTTTGATATGTCTATCTTCTTTCCAAAGATCTCACGGAGCATGCGTTTTATCGCATAGAGGATGTCCTTCATGACCTTTGCAAATCCTGATGAAGGCTTCTGCATGAACTTCTCCATCTTGAACTTCGCCTGCAAGGCACGTACGAGCATCTCCATCTTGAATCTCTCTGATCCCGCTTCAAGATCGTCATACTCCGCATCAAGGATGTCCTTGTATATCTGCATGCCCTCAGGACTGGACATTAAGTCGTTGTAGAGTTTGTTGAACAGATCCTGGTTGTAGTATGCTATGGCCATCACAAAAGGATGCGCCATCTCATGGAATACGATTCCACCGTTGATCCTGTTGATTATGTAATACGCCCTTCCGTTGTAGAAGAAAGCGGGTTGGTTCCTATACCTGTTTCCAAGTATGGACTGTGCCTGTTCAACGGTTATGAAACTGTAAGGCGTATCTCCCAGTTGTGAAGACAATGTTTTCGCAATCTGATCAAGGGCTCCAAGTTGTACGGTATTGGCGTCAGCAAGATCGTTTATCTCGTTGAACACTCCGTTGCTCAACATCACGGACGCGCCAGTTATGCTGTCAGGATCGTTTATCGAAGGGTCGTTGGTGTATCTGTCCTGATAGAACTCTATGTTCATCTGGACCGCTTTCTGAACATTAGGCTGCGCTGGTTTTTCAATAGGCTTTGGAGCGCTCATGTCCACGACCTCCCACCTCCATATGTCAGCCTGACCAACCTGCCTGAAGACAACCTTGAACTTGGTGTTCAGTTTCATGTTGGCAGTCTTCACCCTGTTTATGACCTTCATCCTCTGCAGGCTGGAGATCTCTTTCTTGTAAAGCTTAACCATCTTGACAAACTCCTTCTGCAGGTTTGGCTCTGGCTTAACCACGTCATCCTTCTGGACTGAAAAAGAAGGTTCGTGATAAGTAAGGAAGGTATTGTCCCCAGGGGAATATACTCCTCTCATCCTTCCAAGTCTTGGATCAGCGTTGATGAATTCAGCAATGTTTGTCACAGCCTCCTCCAACACCGTATCCTTTATGTCTATCTTATAGTTTTTCTTGAAGAAGTCCTTCAACAATCCTATGAATCTCTGCCATATGCTTTTACCAGTTGTCTTGTATTTGATCTTCGCAAGCGCCAACTGGAAATTACGATTGGTCATTGCTTCAGTGAAGAACTCCGCGAAGTTCGTCATGCCGTAATACTCACCAGCTTCAGTACCAGCCTTGAGACCAGCTTTGCTGGCAAGGTCATATAGCTCGCCTATCTTCAATGCAAACTGCTTCTCCCTGTCACCGTATTTTGCGACAACGCCTTCCTCGTTCTCGAGGTATTCCCTCCAGCGGTCAAGTGGTATCTCGGAAAGGTAACGAGGATGGAAAGCGTGGAGTATCTCATGGTTTACGAGTGAGGCCATGTACACATGCATGCTATACATCGCCTGCGTTTTGCTGTTTGCCGCTTTTGTTATCTCGTTCAAACGCCTTACGATCTTCACAAAACTCAGCTGTATCATGTTGTAATCGTAATAGTACTGACCCAAGGTATTACCTGGAAGATCTGGTACAACAATCATACGCATGTTGTAACTGGTCATGAAAGGATTCCATAAGACATTGACCATATTGTTCAACATCTGGGAAAGCTTGGCGTTGGGAAACTGTGTCGTATCCTTCAAGGATTCCACGAATTTCTTCAAGTCCAGTTTGTCATCTATTATGTACCTGTTCAGGAATTCCTGCATCAGGTCGTTGGTGTTGAAGATCTCCCTTGTTTCCAGGGGTACTGTCATACCTATGGCTGTCATATCCACGCTTGCCTCGAATGGAGCTTTTACAAAAGCCTTGAACCCTTCTATGTCATCCTTAGTTCCTAATATGTGGATTTGTTCTGGTGAAACAACAGCATATTCATTATCTTCATAGTAAGCAATATCACCATCATTTAATTCCTTTGGGTTTAATGCTGCCCTCCCTTCTAATTGTACAATATTTTTAGCATTGATTATTACTGGAACATTTTTTGCTTCTACGTCTGTATATCCTGCGTCTAATGCTGGTTCAACTAATTGCTTTGCCCAATTTAAAGTAGCATCAGAATTATTACTAAAAAAGATTGCTCCATAATTACCAATTTTAAATTTATCAAAAGATAATACAGTTCCGTGATATAAAATCTTTTTTAACTTACTATCAGGAAATATAGTATCTAAGTATTGAGAATATTGTTCAGCAGTTCCTATATTAGCTAACTCAGGATTAGAATCAAACAGTTCCTGTACTCCTGATTTTACAGCATCCAGTTCAGGGATATCCTGTTTCATGACCACGTCCTCATACAACGTATCCAAATCGCCGTTGTAATTGATGTAGTACTGGGTTGCCTTCACTGGATCGTTATCCAGGGCGGCTATGATTTCCTTGAACTTAGGGTGGCTATAATTGGGACAGAAGGACATCTTTTTGTTTTAAGATAAGCATTTTTGATAAAGTTCCGCGGCTTCCTTGTAGGTAATTGGCTGCTGGTAGTACTCCTCCAGGGCCTCCAACGCTGCAACCGCATTCGCATTGGTCTTGATTCCAGGGTTGGCGTAACCGAAGTTCTTGGCCAACTGTTCTGAAAGGTAAAGATATGTAACAGGCGCGGTAGTTTGAAACTCCAGACCATAGCCGTTGTTATTGAATATCAACCTGTTCTTCTTGCAAAGTTCAATCAGTCTGGATATGGCTTCATCTATCTGTTGCTTCAGTTCCTTGTTTGGTACGACAGCTCCGTTCTCAACTTCATCCTTGAACTCCACAGCCTTCTTGTTGACGTTGTCATACTTCACAGTAGGTATGCCCATCCTGCTTGGAACAGCGGACCTGGGATGATCCATCAGCCAATCGCCAGTACCTGGCATCTGACCTATCCATTCTGGATTGACCATCTTGTTATGTACAAAGACGTTCTCTCCTCCTTTGGGATCTTTTTGAACCAAGGGTGGTATCTTGGAGTAATAGTCCATGAATTGCTCCCTGGTTGTAACATTCTCAAACGTAGGTCTGAACTTGTACATGCCGTTTTCATCTGCAAATACGGCTACGAATTTGTTATATATACCAGGTACGGCTACATCAACACGTATCTCTTCCTTGGCTACCTTTTGTACATAATCCGCTGGACGGGCGTCAAGCCTGTCTAGATACCTGAGGTTGAAAGGAGTGCTGTAAGCCTTGACCCTGCTTCCTCCCCTGTAGCTCCTTCCGCTTGCCGTTTCCGTCGCTACAAAAGCTGGATAATAAAGCTCGTAGAATGCGAGGTTTGAATCAGGCCTGTCAAGATAGCTTGAGTATTCCCTTATGAAAGGTATCATATAGGTGGCGAACATCTCTGGTGGAACAATCTTGTTCAGACTGTACTTTCCAGAGCTGTTGAGACCCGACTGTATGTACGCATAGAAAGGAAGCATGGAGAAGAACCTTGATATGAAAAGGTTGGCTTCCTTGTTGGGAACCTTCTCCACTTTAGGATCGGAGAGGTCTGAAAGGTTTTCCTTGTATACATTTATCTGTGAGGCCTTCAGCTTCGTGTTCCTCAACCTTAGATTACGTATTCCAGTCCTTGATGTCTTGTCCAGGTCTGATACGAGGGCTTCCATTACTTGGAATTGTCCTGCAAGAGCGGGGAAATCCCTTTTGATCTGGTTGAATACCTGCGCCACACTAAAGCGGTCATCGGTAAACATCTTGTAAGGACTATAGATGTTGTCAAGCGCCCTGTTCTTTAAGAACTCTTCATAAGCCACAAGATCCCTGTTGGGAGTGTTTATTGGAACTGCTCTTCTTACAATCGCATATTCATAGAGATCCTTGGCTTTGCTGAAAGGTATCTGGCTTCTTGTTATCTCCCTTTCAATTACAAACCTCACATAGGCGTTTCTCTTCGCTGAATTGTCCCTGTACTGTCTGTCCTGTATGGTCTCCCTGTTTCCAACAACTGGTTTTCCACCACCTCTTTCATCCATGTCCTCAACCATAGGGGTTGCTACAAATGAATTCAGCGTGGCAAACGTATTTGGATCAAGTTTGGCATAAGGTACGACCGCATCCTTTGTAGGTTTCAATGTCGCTGTCGCATATGCCTGGGTATCGTAATCCTGCTCTATCGCATTCAGATCTATGTATATCGTAGGAACGCCATCTTTTTCCTTGATGGCAACCCTTTGCATGAGGGCTGGTACCTTGGCCAAAGAGAATTCCTGGTTTACGGCAGCTCCTTTGTATTTGGTAAGAGTCCTTGGATTGAAGTTGTAAAGCTGGCTTTGGAATATGAACGACACCATGTTGTTGCGGAAACCGTTCCAGAATTCCTCATCTTCTCCTTCGCCATATGTCTTTCTCAGGTCATACCTAATCTTGTTGACATTGTCCATCACGAATTTGATGGCTGACTGTGAGTCACGTATGGAGAACAACTGCTCAGATATCTTCAGCTGGAAGTCCTGTACGAAGAAACTTGATATCGGAGAGTTCTCCCTAAGCTTCTTCACCATTTCCTTTCCAGGGAGTCGATAGTTCTCTTCGAGTTTGTTGAGCTTTATCACCTTCTCCATAACGCTGAACATCGTACCAGTCTTCTTGGTATCGACGTTAGTGGCCATCTTGAACTCTGTTGACGCTCCCGCCATCGCTTCAATCTGTAGGAAATGCAGGAATACAGCTCTTTGGAACTCATCCATCTTGGTTGACTTCTCTTTCACAACCTTCTTCAATGAATCAATATCGAAGATGTTGTTCTCTTGTCCGTCCATCACCTTGGGGATGTACTCTTCGGCAACCCTGAATATCTCGTCACGCTGTTTGTACAGGTTGTTGATCAACCTACCGTTCATCCTTATGTCCTTGGTGATCTTTTCATCAGTGATGAAACCATACTTGCCATCCATCAAGATCCTGGCCTTGGCCTGGTTACGGAACATGTTGGCTTGCTCAGGTGAGTATCCAAGTGGTTTTCCAAATGCGCTCTTGGCCTTACGCTGTTGTTCGATGTACTCTTTCACGATAGGCTGTGATACGAAGTAAGCGGCAGTCTCAAAAGGTACGCCAGCCTGTATCATGAACAACAATGTCGCTCCAACCTCCTTGTTACCTTGAAGGTTAAATACCCATGCGTCCTTGGCCACGTCAACCCATCCATTGATCAGCTGACTGATGACATCGCCTATCCTGTAGTTGTTATCCGCATCGTACACGTGGCTCAGGCTGATCGCCTCTTCACCAAACTTATTCAAGGTATTGTGTTTGAAGAACAGCGTCTGTTTGAATATCCTGGCCTTGTTGTACTCAAGGGTTTCCTGGGAAGTCAACGGTACTCCGCTTTTCTTCTTATCAAACAGTTCCTTCGCCCTTTTCTGACTCAGGCCTTCGCTTGCGTAAGGATTCATGTACATGCCTATCCTGTTGTAAAGGATGTTGTACGTATTGTCCACCGCTCCGATACCAAGTACCTGTTTGCCCACGTTGTTGGACTCATGCTTGTAAAGGTTGTACTCTATCTCAAGTATCCTTGTCGCTGCAACGGATCCTTTCTTCTGGTCATCCCTGAACAACCATTGGCGTCCGTTGTAAGTATCCTGGAACTCAGCAAGCTCATCCGCGACAGGCTTTACAATGTTGATGTCGTTGGGCCTTGTCAAAGCGTCGAAGT
>Ga0208784_1000538_pt1 | contig 18233 bp, 23 predicted proteins | sample DEB19_08_DNA_FD_184531 | JGI IMG/M metagenome (GOLD analysis project Ga0208784, IMG submission 184531) | Aqueous microbial communities from the Delaware River and Bay under freshwater to marine salinity gradient to study organic matter... | ecosystem: Environmental > Aquatic > Marine > Coastal ... | reverse complement strand
CGCTGCGCAGGATCAGATCCTGTTGCATCGTCAGCTGGCAGAGGCGCAGGAGGGCATCCTGTGCCTGCTGCAAGTCGTATCCCTGAATGGCACGCCGCTGTCGTTCCAGCGTCAGCTGGTGCTCTGGGCCCCGGCTGGGGGATCATCCACTGCCCCCAGGCCATAGGCCACCGGGAAACTAGGGTCTGTGTAGGTTGCCCGCTGGTGGTTGATCAGCTGCGTGTGGAGCTGATTGACACGCCACAAGGGCTGATCTGGCGGGTGTGCGGTATGGGGTACTGCACGTATCACCAGCAGCGTTGGCAGGCTGAGGTGATGTACGAGTGCCTGCGCGTGGCCAAGGGGTTGCCACAGGCGGATGACGACTAGGCCGCCTCGGGTTCTGGGTCGTCCATTTCGCGAGACAACCAGAGCCGTGCCTGTTCCTCGGAATAGGAGAGGTAGGTGATGCCATTGGCGCAGGCCATCCACACGCGCACGCCGGTTTCCTGCCGGGTGACCAGCCACAGGCCGGGTTGGATGCGGCGGTTGATGTTCATGGCTCGGCGATGATGGCCCACCCGGTCTTGGGGCCTTCGACCATCCAGCGCGGACCCCAGTTCTTGCGGCTGTAGGCCAGGCCAGCGCCACGGTTGCCGGCATAGGTGCCAGAGGCCACGTTCATCTCGCCGAATGGGTCGTTGACGATGACGGCAGTGGGCGTGTAGCCGATCACGATCAGCCAGTGCCCGCCACCGCTTGGCTTGCTGGCCGGGCCATGGTGTAGGAACCCGCAGGGCACTGGCACGCCACGGTTGATCTGTTTCTCCAGATCACTCCAGTCGCAGTCCTGACGGAAGCGAGCCTTGATGCCGTAGCTCTGCAGCGCCTTCAGCTGGGCGTTGGCGTCGGTGGTGTCGCCGTATTGCAGCACCCGCTTGAGGTAGATGTCATCGGCATTGGCACCACTCAGCGCCTCGGGCCGCAGCGTGGCCACGAGCATGGCGCAGCTGCTGCTGAAACACATGCGGTTGGCTTGGCCCGGCATGGCCGAGTCCCGCTGGCTGTAGTACGGCACCTTCAGCGGGTTGCCGAAGCCGGCCTGCTGCAGTGACGGGCCGCAGAACAGCTCAATCTCAGCCTTGCGGCGACGCTCCAGACCGGGCAGCACGGCTTCGCCGGCATGAACCCAGCGGGGCAGTTCCTCGCGCACGACGGTGCAGGGATCCTGCCCGGCCAGCAGGCGTGAGCGCAGCGTGCTGGTTTCCAATGCCCCGAGCCCGAGGTTGTAGGCAAAGGACGTGAGCGCGGCGATCTGATTCGGCTTCCACTTGGCGGCCATCGGCAGCAGGCTCAGCACGCCCGGCCCGAACAGGTGCTCCACGTCGTTGGCCAGCAGTTCCTCAGCCATGGTCTGGCTGATCTTGTCGCTCATGCGCACCGGCGCATCGAGGTAGCGGGTGGTGCCGTAGCCGATGGTGGGGACCCCGGCCGCATCCTTGTAGGCCTCCAGCCGGCAGCCTTCGTGGGCCTTGATGATGGCCATCGCCGGTGCCAGCCACGGCGGCGGCAGCATCGCCTTCTGCGGCGGCGCAGCCCGGTACAGCTCCGCAAACTCCGCCAGCACCTCTTTGCTCAGCTGTTGCTGCAGCCAGTCCCAAGCGGCCAGCTGATGCGGTTCTGCCTTAAACCACTTGGCCGCATCACGGAGCTGGATCAAAGACGGCCCTCCAACTTGGCCAAGCGTTGCTCAATGGCATTAAGGCGCGGATATAGCTCTTGCCGGTCTTCTTTGATCTCACCGCGCAGCAGACTCACCTCACCGGCGATGTGTTCCACCGCTGCGGTCAGGCGGATCACAGCACGCGAGGCTTCATCGTCTCGCTTCATAAACGAGCCGATACCGCCGGCACCAATGGCCACCCCGGCTCCAACGATCGCAGCCCAGATCTCAACCACGATCAGCGCCGCTTGCCCCAACGCTTCTTGCCGCCCTGCTGCGCGTCGGCAATGCCCTGCAGTGCTGCCAGCACCAGCTGCACCCAACCGTTCGGCTTTATAGGCAGATAGCTCAGCAGCTCTGACCCGGCCAGCAGCGCAATGGCTAATCCGGCGATTTCCTCTGGCGTCATAGAGCGTAAGGCAACGGCCTAGGTTTCCTGCGGCTACCTAGAGCAGTTGCAGCCCGTTGGTGGCTAAAGCGAAAAGCGGGGCTAGCCGGGTTGAGCATGTGCCCGGTAAGCCCAAGCGCACACGGCAGGGGCAGGGCCAACACAGCAAACCCGCCCACGGCCGGAAGAAGACTCGCGGCCAAGGGCGGTGATTGGGCTGCTGATCGCACTGGTGCTGCTGACTGTGATCTGGGCAGCAGCGATGTGGGGGCTGCTGTGGCTGGCAGATCGGATGCGGAAATAGTTAGGCGACCCAAGGCAGGCCGGTGGCTTTAGTCGGGGCGTGCTGCTCATCCAGTTGCGCCTGCAGGGCAGCCTCGATCTCGGCGACTTTCTCGGCGCCAAACTTGTCCTTGACCCAGCCGACCACGATCTCGGCAGTCAGATCAGCAAAGGGGATCATCTCGCCCTCGGGGCGCTCTAGGCCGATGCTGCCGTAGGCACCAGCGGAATACGACTCGTCTTTGGCGTCCACGGTGTAGTGGGCGGTGAACACATAGCCGTCAGAGGTTTCACGCTCAAGGTTGGCGACGTTCCAAGTGAAAGTGGTGGCCATGATTGTTTCTAGATGTTGGCAGGTTAACGGGGATTACACGCTCTCAAGGGCTGCAACTTTGGCTTCAAGGGTTTCGATGCGCTCCATGGCTTCTTGAAGGGCCTTAATGGCCATCCACATCATTTGCTGATCTTTGACGCCAAGTTTTTCGGGCTGTGCTTCTTGAGCTGGTTCCAGCACGTTGCCGTTTTTATCCAAGACAGCTTCCTTAGCTTTCTTGGCGTGCTCAAAGACCGTGATCACTTCCGGGCAGCTTTCAGCGACTTGCTGGGCAATGACGCCCATGTTCAAGTCAGCGTCGTCAGGCTGATCTTTGTAGCGGAAGTTGACTATCTCCCAATCTTTCAAGCAATTCCAAGTGCCGGCAGCAGGGGCAATGTCTTTCTTAGCGTTGCGATCCGAAAGGTTTACGTTGTTAGCACTGTAGTTTGCTATTCCGCCATTAGAGCGGAGATCAATTCTTGTTGTAGTGACACCTTGGGCAAGTAAAAAGCTGTTAGTTGTATTATTTACATCTGTACCGTATTGGATATAAATGCCATAGGGAGATGCGTTTGAGTTTGCAAATGCGGCTGCGTAGTCGGCCCCGTTACCAGTGACTTGCAACAATACGTTGTTGCCTATTGTGGAAATATTACTCGTTTGATTGATCCACACTTGACCAGTGTTTCTAATCCTCATCCTCTCTGTCGGGCTGCTCGCTCCGTCGGCGGTGGTGCTGAAGACCAGCCTTGTTGGTAGGTCATTACTTGATACGCCACCATCTATCAATGCGCTGATATATGCACCATCAAGCCATTGAGCGCCGTCTGATCCACGCCAAACAAGCGTGCCTAGAAAATCGTCAGAAGCTACAGCCGTAAAACTTCCGTCTGTTGTTCCACGGGACCTTTGAAAGTCAAGGACAGGGCGAACAGAGCCGTTGGTTCCGGCGTATGAAGTAAGACTTGCTCCACCGTAATTGCCGCCTGTTGATACTGAAGCAATCTTTTGATCAATACGAGTATTGTTTGTTGCCGTACTCGTCCCCACCAGCAGGCGGCCGGAGCTGTCGATGCGGACTTTCTCCGTTGCTGTGCCAGCAGTTCCGGTTCCAAACGCAATCGCCCCAAATCCAGCATTGAACTCGACGTCGTTTGTGCCATTGGGGCGGTTGAAATCTCCGATGATCGTGGAACTAGCCTTGAACTGAAGGAAGTTTTGGTCGCCGGTTGAGTAGCTGTTGTTTGCGATGATCGCACAGTTGCTGGTGTTGCCGGCGGCAACATCTAGAGTTCCCCCAGGACTACTCGTCCCAACCCCCACGCGATTATTCGTTGCATCAACGTAGAAGGTGCCGCTGTCAATGTTGACATTGCCTGTTGTGGCGATGTTCTGCGAGCCAAAATCTGGGCTGATCTTTGTGCCAGCAATCGCTGCGTTGCTCGCAACCTTTGCATTGGTAACTGAACCATCGGTCGGTGTGCGCGTATCGCTAAGCCTGGCGTCGTTACCTTGGCAAAATGTGTTTGCACTTGTCCCAAACGATCCAGTCGTCAGCACACCGCCGGCTGTCGTAATGACAGGCAGGTTCGCTGTTGCCCCAATCGCGCCCGCATTCGTGATATTGCCATGAATATGTGTATTGCTGGCCTTGCTGGCCATATCCGTATCAATACTGTCCAGCGCAGTCCGCAGCCGCCCAACGTCATCACTCAGCTGGTTAGCGATATTCGGCTTCTGATACCCCTGGTTGGTGGTCGTGTCGTTAACAGGCACCGAACCGCTTTGCTGACTAGAACTAGGTTTCCGGCGCTCAGAAGATCAGCACATTGCGCCGGCGGTTGACGCGCAGTAGGGCTGCGTCCTGCCCGCTCAGTGCGTAGCTGGCCGCATCGCCGTTGAGCAACCGCCCCGCTGTTAAACCGGCGCTCTGGCCGCTCACGGCATAGCTGGCGGTGCTCCCCACCAGATAGCGCTCCGAATTAAACCCAGCGCTCTGGCCCGACAGCACAAACGCGCCGGGCTCCGCCAGCAGCGTGTAGCCCTCCAGCAGCTGGGCGTCCTGACCGGTGACGCTGAACGCCGCTGCATCTGCCGTCAGCAGGTGCGATTGCTGCAGCCCTGCCGCCTGACCGCTGACCGCAAACGCACCGGCACCAGCCGTGATCTGCCGTTCGTACAGCGACCCTGCGTCTTGACCGGCGAGGCTGTAGCTGGCGGCATCTGCCGTCAGCACCCGTGCCGCAACCGACGTGTAGACCAGGCCCGCCGTCTGACCGCTCAGCGTGAAGTCGCCGGGCGCAGCAGTGAGGTAGCGCTCGTTGTTGAAGCCGGCGCTCTGCCCCGAGAGCGTGTAGGTGGCGGCCTCGGCGGTGAGGTTGTAGCCGCGCAGGAACCCTGCGTCCTGGCCGCTAACGCTGTAGCTGCTGGCATTGGCGCTCAGCAGGTAGCCATACAACAGGCCGGCCGTTTGGCCACTGACGCTGAACGTTGCTGCTGCGCCGGTGAGCAGCAGACTGCGCAGCAGCACAGCATCCTGGCCGCTGGCACTGAACGCAGCCGCGTCAGCTATGAGCAGCCGTCCCGCCAGCAGATCGGCCGCTTGGCCGCTCAGGCTGTAAGTCGCCGCCGCGCCCGTAGCCAGCGCACCACGCTGCAGGCCGGCGTCTTGCCCGCTGACCGTGAACGCAGCCGCCCCAGCAGCCGTAACTGCGCCGCGCAGCAGTCCGGCGTCTTGGCCTGTCGCGCTGAAGCTGCCAGCACCGCAGGCGATGTAGCGCTCAGAGTTGAACCCAGCGCTCTGGCCGCTGAGGGTGAACGTGGCTGCCTCGCCGCTGAGCACGCGGCCCACCAGCAGATCCGCGTTCTGACCATTCAGCGCAAACGCACCAGCGTCAGCCAGAACTGCCCTGGCGTACACCAAGGCGGCGTTCTCGCCGATGTCACCCCAGGTGGTGCTGTCCCACCCGCCGGTGGCCCACGTCCGCAGACCCACCGTGAAGGTCCCGGTCTGTGCCGTCACCACATAGGTGGCGATCTGCTCGTAGTCGAAGAACGCCTCGGCGCCGCTGAGCGTGAACGCACCCGCTCCAGCTGTGATCGCGTAGGACCGCGCTGATCCGGCGTCCTGGCCGCTCAGCGAGAACGCTGCAGCATCTGCCGCAAAAGCCAGCGACCTGAGCAGTCCGGCGTCTTGACCGCTCAGCGTCAGGGATGCCGCCTCTCCTGCGAGCTGGTGCGTCCAGGCAAACGTTGCGTCCTGCCCCGAGAGCGTGAAGCTGCTGGCTTCGCCGCTCAGCAAATAGCCCCGCAGCAGTCCGGCGTCCTGGCCGCTCAGCGCGATTGCCGCAGCCTCTGCTGTCAGCAGGTGCGTCTGGAGTAGCGCAGCATCCTGAGCGCTCAGCGCAAAGCTGCTGGCTTCGCCACTGAGCTGATACCCGCGCAGCCCACCGGCGTCTTGGGCACTGAGCGCAAAACTGGCAGCCTCGCCCGCAACGACAAAGCCGCGAGCCAGCGTCGCGTCCTGTCCGCTAAGAGTGAAGCCGCCCGCATCAATGAGGATCGAGTAGCCCCGGCTGAAGTTGGCATCAACCCCAACCAGCGAGTAGCCGGCCGCGTCAGCGGTGACCGTCAGCTCGCGCAGCTTGATCAGCCCAGCGTCTTGACCCGTGTGCGTAAAACTGGCGGCATCTGAAATCAGCGTCCAATTAGCCAGCTCGCGTACAGCGACATAGACCGCTGCTACATCGTCCGCTGACGCGCTGAAACCGACGTTGCGGGCGCCTTGCCCGGCCGTCGTCTCCCGCACCATCGAGCAGCCGAAGCTGCCAAGGTCAATGCTGGTGAGCAGCGTGCTGCTGGCACCAGCAGGTGCTGGGCTGTTGGCTCCGTAATACGTGGCGGCATACCGCACGCTGTTGACGCCAATGCTGCCGCCATCAACCGAAACCTCTGATAGCGCCTGGTTTTCTTCTTGAATCTGAATACCAGTTACCAGCGTATTTGTTGCCGCTGTCACCGTCGCGGCAGATGCATACATCACCGTCGCGTTGTTAGTGCGGTTGACGGTGATCGTCTGGTTGCCGGTGCCTAGCCCACTGCCAGCAAAGAACAGATCTGTACGGCCAGGCTCTCCAGCCGTATCTGTTGCCGAGCCACCTGTCACCCGCGTCAGCGTGACCGTGCCATAGCTGACGCTGGTGATCAGGTCAGCGGTGCTGTTAAAGGTATGCACAAAAACGAGCACACCTTGCGGTGTGCCCGTCTGCGTATGGGTCCAGCTAAATGACGCCTGGCTGGCGGAACCTGTTGCACCGGTGTGTGACTCGGAGGCAGCGCTATGTGCAACAGCCACTGAACTGCCTCCCTACCGCGCAATCAAGCCAGGGTCAGAACGCCAGAGGTCGGGTCGAAGTCCACCTTGAAGGTTTCACCGTTGGCGAGGGTGATGCTGCTGCCGTAATCCCAGAAAAGGATCAGGTCTTTGTTAGTGGCAGTGTCCGAATAGAGGACGGCATATCTGAACGGACCTACGGAGCCTGTAGCCGTCCAGGTGGCAGGATCGTTGAGCACAAGCTTATACGTGCCGCTGGTTTGTGAGCTGCTTGACTGCGTTGCTGTATTGCCGCCCGCGGTATAACCGTTGCCTGCCGAGATCTCGGTCAGATCAGCCTTCACGCTGTTGGTAGCAAGCGGCGCCGAGTTCGTCAGCATCACCTTCAGCGTGTCAGTAGCAAGGTTAATCTTGCCTTCAACAACGGCCTCGACAAAGGCATTGAACTTTGTGGCGGTTGCCATCTGAGCGGCTGGACAGGTGCCCTAAGTTGCCTCGGCTCAGAAGCCGATTGAGAGGTTGAACTCGTTGACGGTGCCGCTCACGGCCGTCAGCACCACCCACACGTAGCGGCCCGCCGGAACCGGCTGGTTCTGGAGCGTCGCGCTGTCGCCGGTGGTGGTATTGGTCACCGTGTCGCTGGCGGCCAAAGTGCCGGTGGTGGTGCGGTCAGTGGCGTAGCGGATTTCGTAGCTGACCAACCCGCCGGAGACCAATGCCACCACGCTCTTGATCTCCGTCTCAATCGTGGTGCGGAACAGCGTGAAGCTGTCATCCGGCTGCGGTGCCGCGATCGTGATGCTGCGCGGTGCGGAGCCGTTGGCCGGCTGCTTGTGCTCCCAGCGGTTGGCGCTATCAACCCACGTCAATACGTCGCCGTCACTAACGGTGGTGACATCCACGTCGTGGCAGTCCTGCAGCCGCTGCCCGTTATTGGCGCGGACAAACAGGATGCCGTCGTTGGCGTCGGATTTGATAACCGCCGCTACAGGCAGCTTGAGGTTGGGAGCGTCAGGCTCCACGTTGGTGTAGGAACCGGGGTTTGCCGGATCGCAGTACAGCACCGCGTCATTGGCATAGGCGCTGGTGTCGAGGCCACGCACCTTGCCCAGCGTGGTGACATACCCCAGGCCGCCAATGGCAATCGGCTCGGTGGCAACGCCGAAGAACACATAACCGGGCACGCTGCCGTCCGCAATCATATGCGCCACCTCGATGTGGCCGGTGGCGGCGTCCGCACCCATGAACATCACGGCCTCGCCGTCCACGATTGGATCGGCGGAGACGTTTTTACAGCGGAAGCTCAGCTCTTGGCCGACCTGATAGGTAACGCCAGGCGTACCGATGTTAAGGGTGCCCTCAACGGCGTTCCACGCGAGTTGACCGGCGGTGACGCTTGCAGCAGCAGCGGTATCAAAGCCGAGAACTTCAACGGCGTTCAGATCAGGAGTCGTACCAGCTGGGCCTTGCGGACCTGCTGTGGCCACCTCCACGGTTAGCGGGGTGCTGGGTGCCTGCACCTCAACAACCTGTTCGCTGATCTGCGTGACCAGCACTTGGCCGGTCGATGTCACCTCAACCGTGTTGGCCATCAGCTCGGCGCGGTGTAGCCCTCAGACGGGCGCACGATGCCTTCCAGGTAATACTCCCGCAGACCGCTGGGCGAAACCAGCATCACGTCGTACCGCGCTTCCGTTGGCAGGTTCACCGTCACCGTGTACGGCAGCTTCAGGTTCACCTGACCATTGACTGCACTGGTCACCGTGACCGTGAAGTCACCAATCTTGCTGCTGCGATCCGTGTTCCACACCTGCGCCAATACCGTCCAGCCGGTCAGGTTAATCGCAGCACCCGTCCCATCCTTAAACGTCACATCCAGCGGGTAATCAGCCCGTTTCTGGACGCGAAGGTTCAGAGAAGCTGGAATGACTGCCATACCCGAGCTTGCCTCAGCCCACGATCGTGTCCGGGTTCGTCTGGATGTCTACCCGCATCTGGCTGCGCGGTCCCACGCCACGCGGCACCGTGATGCTGGTGGCATTGCTGCCGGGATACGACCAGATCAACCGGCCCGCGACGGTCTGCAGGCTGGCATCACCGCTCCAGTCCACCAGATAGATCGTCCAGCGACTGAACGCATGTTCTTGACCGTATTGGCGGATCACCTCTAGCTCCGGCTCGCGCAGGATCACGCATTCAAGCCCGGTCACCGTTGTACCCGGCGGCAGACTCTCCCCAGCAGCCCGCACCGCAATTGCTGGTGTGGTCACCCCATTGGCCAAGGTGTAGGTGCCGAGCACATCCACCAGCGTGGTCTCTAGGGCCGTGCGCAGGCTGAGGATGGTCGTCATGCACTGAGGTTGCCGGCGACTAACAGCAAACCAGCTTCCAGCCAACCGACCAGCGGTCTGACGGGAATCTGCAGCACATAGGTGGCCAGCGGTCGATCCAGATCCCGCAGCAGAATCGGCCCACTGATGCGGCCGTCCACGGCCACCAGCCCGCCACGGCAATGCTTGCCGTCCCACGTGGGGCACAGCACCCAGACACGGCGATCGTCGCTGTGCAAGGCCCGCACGCTGGGCGGTGTGGCGCTTTCATTAGCCGAGGCCAGCACCTGCGGCCAGGCCGTCAGCACGATCGTCGGGAGCTTGCCTTCATGGCGCAGCGCTAGGGCCGTGGCAGCCACGTCTGCCGGTAGCTCAGCGGAGGGCTTTTCCTGCTCACGGAACAAGGCGAAGTCGGCCGGCGCAAACGGCTTGCCCTTCTTGGGATCGCGGTTGATGTTGGCCGTCAGGGCCGCAAGGCTCGCCACCGGCAGCTCCTGTAGCGCCATCTCATCGCGCTTGATCTTCTGCAGCGCCTTCCACGCCGTCAGCACTGTCACCCGCAGCTCCGCGCTGTAGGTCTCACGGTGAAAGTATCCCGGCAGCCCACGCGCTAGTTCCCAGAAGAGCTGCGCCCAGTCCGTTTGTTCCCGGTCGCCTTGACCGGACGCGGCTTTCCCAGTTCATCCTCACTCGGCGGTGCAGACGGCAGGTTTTCGGATGCCTGTTCCTCCTGTGCCAGCTGCCAGAGGCCATCAAACAGCGGTTTGTCCATCGCTCGCGTGTCCTCCAACGTCCAGGCCGGCAGGTTGCAACGGCTGCGCACCAGAGCTGTCACCGTGGCCTCCATGTTCACCAAGCCGGCCTTGCTGTAGACGCGGGCGACCTCAGCAATCTGCTCGGCATGACGCAGGCGGATTGCATCAGCCTCGGGTTCCAGCGTGCGGCCGGCAATCGCGTTCTCGATCAGCTGGAACGCCTCGGTCAGGCTGATGGATTCTTCCTTGGCAATCGCATCCGCGATCTGCGCGCCCCGCACAAAGGCGCTCTGCTCAGCGGCCAGCAGCTCGCTGATCGTGGCACTCTCGCCAACCGTCAGCCCACCACGCACCTCCACCTCCAGCACACCAACCTGATCGTTGCCGATCTGGCGCACACTGCGCGGTGCTGGTGGGGTGATAAACGGCAGCATCAGGACTTAGCGATCGCTTGCACCAGTCTGGCGTCAGCTTGACGACGCAGGAACCCATAGCGGTTGGCTTGCGTCTGCAGCTGCGCACGCTGCAGCAGGGCTTGGGCGTTGGGGGTGGGGGTGGTCATGGGATTCCGTAACGAGCTTTTTGTGCGCTACACAAGGCTTTATTGCCCCAATCGTAAATTGGAATCAAGCTATGTGAGGCCGATGGCCTGCTCGGAGCTTTTTTGAGCAGATAATCCTGCTTTGTCCATGGCGGGCCACCGTAGGGGTAGTTCGCTTGATTTAAGGAGCCTTGCAGCGCACCTCCCCCTGACCGCCAAGCAAACACATTGCCGTCCAGCAGCATGTTTGCAAGGGATTTAGGTGCAGTCCCGGTAAATGCTGGGTCTCCTAGGTATTTGCTGTAAGGCAACGCATCCGCAACCGAAAGGCTGATGCCTGGTGTGCTAATAGCACGTAGCTGCTCATGTGTCGTGGCAGTAACGATGCTGGTCGCTGCTGCTATCGAATCCAAGTAGTACCAGCTGAGAGGCCCCGCCCATCCGGCCACATACCCTCCATCCACGACAACACCGTAGCCCTCATACTTCATTTGAGAGCTGGGGCCGTTGAAATCGACGTAGCTGGCAGCTTCACCGGTGCGCTGGTAAGCAAACTCTGTGTACGGATACGTGTAGCCGCGCTTGGTTGTTCCGGTGGCAGGATCAATAAAAGTCGGCGCCAAGGGGTACGTGTGGTTATGGCTGTATGTGTTGAGACCTGTTGTTGGGCACGCGTCCAACAGTTGGTAGGTGCCTGTTTCGCTTTTGCTGACCAGCTCTCCGACATGACTGCGTAGCTGATCCAGCAACGCATGAGGCGTGTCCACCACTGTCGCGGTGCTTTGCCCGACAAGGAAGCACACGGACTCTTCTTGATTGATTGCGTTCTTAATCTCTGTGTTTGAGCTGTACGTGAAACTTGTTTCCGTCGTCACAACGCGCGAGGAGTTGTTGCCTGGAATAACTTGGTTGCTTATTGAGAGCGGCGTTGTGGTTGACTCTTCGTTAAATGTCACCAGCCGGTGATGGGCCGCTTGCCTTAAGTAAAAGACGACCAAGGCTTTCTTGTTGCCTAGCGGCAGGATAAGGAAGCGTTGCCTGGTATTGCTGACTGACCAAAGCCCGGAAGCCAATCGGCGCTTTCGTCGTATTGTCTGCGACGCGGAGAAGCCATCTGGGGCCGTCAGTGTTACAGAATCGCCGTCGATGATGCAAACGTCTCTGGCGCCCCCACCTAGATCTGTTTCCTCGCGGTAGTCCTTGGCGTCAGTAGGGAAGCTGGGCGCGACATTGCCCAGTGACCCACTGGTGTAGTAATTGCTAACCAACGTCCACTCGGGCGCAGCAGGAAGCGTGGGTTGCGTGGCCGCTAAATGCGAGAACACGTTCGGCGAGCTGAATGTGTACTCAGCGCTTTGGCTTGAGTCGCCGCTTGAAACCAGTAGCTTTAAGTAAGTCTTTCCCCCCGTTGATACTGTCGTCTGGCGATACCAGAAGTAAGGAAGGAACTCATTCTTTATGCGCCACGCTGCTGGCTCCTCCCATGGGCGCGTTTTTGGCACCGCCTGTCCGTACAGCGGCTTGCCATCGGGACCGACGCCACGCTGAGCACGGCTGGCATCACGCTGGCTTTTGCCTTCCTGGCTGACCTTGGCCCGCCTCTGCTGCTCTAGAAATGCCTGACGGTTAGCCTGCGTTTGCTGGTTGCTTTTATCCAGCAGCGGCTGCTGACCAACCGTGACGTTGATCTGCGTGCTCATTAGTCATCCTGGCGCAAGCTCAGGCGATACGTCTGCGTTTGACCGGCAGACAGCGTGATGTTGGGGTCTTCCGCAATCATGCTGTGGATGTAGGTCTCACCGTCCACATAGAGCACGATGCGGTCGTAGCTGTAGCCCGCGCCGCTTGCTGTAAAGGCCGCGTCAATGTCAGGCAGCTTGTAGGTGCCGGTGGTGGCGTCGTAGGCACCCGTGCCGATCGTGGTTGAGTAGCGCACGTAGCCGTTGCCGGACTTTTCCACGCTCTGCCAGTTAGCCACGGTGCTTTCTGAGCCGTACCCAGTCGCACCAACGCTGCAGAGCATCACTTTGAGCGTTTTGCCCTCAAACACCAGCCCCGCTTGGCGCTTCAGTTCCTTCTGGCTGATCGTGGTAGTGGTTGCCATATCAAGCCACCGTGAAGGTCACGATGCCTGAGGCATTCCAGATCACCTTAAAGTCGGTCCCATCGCCGGCTGACTGGTTGCCGCCGAAGTCCACAAAGGCCACCGGAGGATCGTTGGCATCAGTGTCGTTGTAGAGGATCGCGTAGGCAGCAGGGCCCAACGTGCCGCCTGAGGCGGTCCAAGTGACATCCGTAGCGTCAAACGCGGCGTCGTTGCCGGTTTGCGTCACGGTCACGCCGCTTAACGTCGCCCCGCCAGTGGTGTAGCCATTGCCGCTGCTCAGCTCCGTCTTGGTGATGCCGGCCAGCGTTGTGTTAGCACCCGAGAAGGTGGCAGCCGAGCACAGCATCAATTTGAACGTATCCGAGGTGCTGTTGGACCCATCTGCAAAGCGTTTTGCGGTGTGGTCGTACAGGCTGATCGTGACCGCCACGGGTGCTACAAGACTGTGAGGCTAGGTTGCCTCGGATCAGGGATTGGGATACGCCACTGTTGGCGCCGTGAAGTTTGCAGTGTAACGAGCCACTCCTTTGGTAATCCGCATATCGTCCAAGTAGCCATTGAAATAGGACGCTGCTCCATCGCCGTTGTTGCCGCCAATGCGTGTAGCACCAGTGGAAAAGTTGAAGGTCAAGCCGCTGGAGATTGTTGCGCTTCCATCGTTGGTGCCGTTGATATAGATCTTGAGTAATGTGCCGCTGCGAACCACTGCGCAGTGATACCACGTGTTGAGTGAGAGCGTAGACGAGCTGACAACGGGAGCCCCAGTGTTATGGCTGTTTGCTGTCACGCTCAGCTTGTCAACCGCCCAACTGTGATCGTGGGCAATGCTGACCACACCAGCCGACCAGCCTGTTGTCACACCCAGAATGCACGGGTAGGCGTTTGCCGTGCCGGCGTAATACATCCAAAACTCAACCGTCCAATCGCCGGTGCCAAAATCAAGCAGGGCGTTGGTAGCAATGTTTAAGTAGTCGCCGTTGCCGTCAAAGCTGCCGCTTGCACCGCCAAACTTGCTTTGTGTTGTGCTGATCTGAGCGTTGCCATTGGCAGTAACGGTCAGAGCGTTACTGCTGCTGTCTGTGAACGTAGTGCTGCCGTTACTGCCGTCCATGTGCAGCAACAAACTAACACTTGTCGCGTATGGGTCATCTGTGCGTGGCCATGTATTTGCTCTTCTCAGTAACACCTGCTCATTACCCACCCACATTCCAGGGCCTGTGCTGGTGTTGGTGCTGCGCTGAGCGCCCAGCAACCCGCCATTGAGGCCAATCATCAGCTGATCTCCTCGTATCCGATCACCAGCTCCAGATCGCTGACCGCCGACGCTTTAGCCCGCAGACTGTCGCCTTCTTCCAGATAGATGTAACCCTCGCGTGTCACCAGCAGCTGCGTGGCATCCGCCGGCACAGCAATCGTCTTGGCCAGGTAGTAGTCGGTGGTGCCGTTGTAAATGGTGAGATCAATATCAGCCGCATTCACACCGTCCACATTTGCGCAGTAGACGCTGTTGATCTTCAGCACTTTGCCCGATGCGGCACTATTGCTCAGCGCAGCAGCAAGGCTGGCCGTGACGGCATAGCGTGCTGTCTTGCCCGTGATCGTTGTCGGCTGCTTGAGATTCGGGGCCGCCATACCGCACCTGCGCTATTCCAAGGTTGCCGGCGCTTAGTCGCCCCACCAATCCACCCGCCAATCGCGCAGCAACGTGAAGAACTGCGTGGCCAGGTTGGTGTAGTAGTCGTCGCCAGCCTGCAGATCCGGTGTGGCACCTGCCACGGTGACGTTGGCAGCTGGCACCAGCACCACCGTGAGGCTCGCCTCCACAGTCGGCGCAGCACCAACCACGGCCACATCGGCAGCGGGCACCTGCACCACCGTTGCCGTAGAGACCGCAGGAGCTGCGCCTGCAACTGCCACATCGGCTGCTGGTGGGCGCAGGGCCACGCCAATGCTCACAGCAGGCGCAACACCAGCAACACTCACATCGGCAGCAGGCACCTCGACCTTGAGGATGCGCGTCACCGCCAGTGCCGTGCGCGTCGCCACTGCCACTTGCGTAAGCAGGCTCAGCGCATACGGCAGGCTTGTCACCTCCAGCTTGGTGCTGGTGCGCCCCACGAGCGCCACCCGCTCATCAAACATTGGGATGAGCGTGGTGAACGTCAGCTTTGGCCCTACATCCGTGCCGAGGTTGACCCACACCGTTCCGTTGTATTTCCAGATGTCCCACGTACTGGTGTCCTGCACACCATCACCGTTCAGCGGACTGGGCGCGGCAGCATTCAGCGTGGTCTGCGGGTTGGCGCCCACCGTGGCGACAAACCCCCGCCACCGGCTGGGCGTGTTGTCCGCCACGGCCGGTGCTGCCGGCAGCGTGACAACGCCAGATGGGGTTGGAATCCAAGAGAGCGTTGGCATGGCTTACACCGTTCCTACAGTGCCGAGCGGAACAATATCGACACTGACAACAATGCCGTTGGAATCCATGGTGTAACTCACCCCCTCTGCAAGGCCGAATACTGCAACACCAGCAACCGAAACCCCAGCCAATCCTCCTGGCGGTCCGCCGTAGGCATAGGCAGCAGCTTTAACATTGACGCCGTGGCGCATCCCAGCTCTTAGCTTATTCTGCACGACTCCATAAGCCCGTGCCTTTTCAGGCGCGTCACTCTTATTGACGACATAACCCCCTCCGGCCTTCTTAATAAACACGTCATCAGGGGCGTATGGCAAACCGAAGCTCTGAGTGCCGTAACCACTGCCATTGATCTGCGCAGACTCACTACTTGATTCAGTGCGCCAACCGTTATTAGGGTCTCCCCCATCAGACCATGCCGCTAATGTGAGCGCAGCCTGTGGCGGTCGTCGCTGGAGCTGAATCTCACGGCCTGAAGCGATGCGTGTTTCGGCACCCATCAGCTTGAGCGATTGAGCGCCAACAAACATTGCAGCAGCCGGATTTGGGAAGAATGAGGGGTCAGAACCGTTCTTGTAAATGGCTTCAGCAAGCGCCTGCTGCCCTACTTGCGTATATGCCTGGCACAAGTAGCGTTCCGTAGTGGTCTTGGTAATCTGCTGACCCTCTGCTCCAACAGACTGCTCTGACCGACTAATTTGTTTCTCAGCAATAAAGCGCTCTGAGTCGTTAACGCCGTAATTGAATTGGATGTTCAGCTCGCCCGCTGCGCTATAGATTTGCGTAGACCCCACCAGTTTGAGAACGGGCTCACTGACGATCGTCTCAACAAAATCAACTTGTTCATAACCTGCCGGCACAATCACTTGCTCAGCATCCACGATCGGCTCTGGCACTTTGTACGTGGTTGTTTCCGTCGTGACAATCGTGTAGGTGTTCGTGCCTTGTGGCGGACTTGTCTGCGGAGAGTCAGCTGAGAGGTAGCTGCCGCAAATATGCTGCACATAACCTGGCGCGATCTCGGCCAAAATTGTGCGCTCTGTTGTGACTTGCTTGGTCAGTCGATCTAGCGAGTCGTAAGTGCGTTCAATCAGCGTGTATGGCGTGTAGGTGTACTGGAAATACTGTGGACGCGGGCCGGTCACAATCCCTGCAGGGCCCTCAGCCCAAAATGGATTCTCCACCTGCACTGTTGTCTTTGCTCCATAAATCTCCTCCTTCTCCCAGTTCAAAGCCTCAGGTTCTGTATCGTCAGGCTCTTTCAATTTGACGGTGCTGTAATTGACAGTCGTGAGCGCCGCCGGTGGGTCTCCGATGCTTAACGGCTGCATGTCAATAATGTTGTTCCCCGACAGCACCGCGCCCGAACCTGATGCTTGCAACGTATTGGCAAATGCAACATTGCCGCCTTGGCTCATGTAGGCAAATTTGCACTCAGACTGCAGCAAGTTTCCGAGGGTGCTTACATAGCCGCCGCTCAGGTCAAACTCAGCAATGCTGAACTTGTTGCTGAGGCCAGGATTGCCTGATAGGCCAAGCTTGGTCAGGATCGCTTTAGCAATCTCATCCGCCAACAGCGGCACCGTGACAATGGCGGCGTCCTCATCGTCTAAATCAGGATCGCCAATGCCATTCTTTCTGGTGAACACTTTATTTTCGCTGAAGTTCTGATACAGCGTGAAGTCGCACCCCAGCTCTAAACTGGTTGTTCCCTCTAGGCCGTTGACTGAACTGCCAAGTACGAGCAGTCGTCTGTTGATGCGGCCGCCGCGCTCGGTGCCTTGATAGCTAAATGTGACCGGCGTGCCAATGCTTAAGGCATTTATCCCCTTAATGACGCAGCTGCCACGCTGAAAGATGATGCCAGCTTCGGCACGGTAAGAGTCGCTGACACTGGCACTGATCAGCTCCCCAGCAGAGCAGGTGCAACTAGCGCGAATGTCTACGGTCATGTGATTGCCTGGATGACGGTGATCTGCACGTTGTATCGCGTACTTTTGATCCCACCGCTGATGATCACCTCTGCCGTGGCCGATGGTGCTGAGGTCGGGATCCAATCACTGGCATTGGACGCAGCTGTCTTTGCCCAAAGCACTAGCGCAGAATACGATCCGTTGCTGATGTAACCCTCAATCTGCCGAGCTTCGTGCGGCACCATGTTGCCGGAAATCAGCGTTTTGCCAGCAGCTGTCATGCCAATGCTAGGCAGATCCGCCAAGGTATCCATTGGCTTTGTGAGCGTGATAGTGGCTCCACCAAGCGACACGGTGCCAAGGTTGGGGAGGTTGGCTTCGGTGTTCTGCCGGCTCTTTTCCTTTTCCCGCAGCAGTACAGCCAGTGCCTGTTCAGCATCCACCAACGTGGCGCTAGCGCTGACATAGGCACCGGCCTGCTCACCGCTGGGCGGCTCGGTGAACCAACAGGCCAAGCTGCTGACGCTCAGGCCATTGGCGCTGGTGATGCTCAGGCTGACGGTGGTGCCTACGGTGCCGCTGCTGAGCGTGTCGGCATCGGTGATGCGTGTACCGCGCCAGGTGTTGTACTCGCTGATCAAAGCCTGCCACTGGCTGTTGGTCAGCAGCCCATTGATGCGGAACGTGCGAGCGGTCAGGCCGGTACGAGCATCCCCTTCGTAGCCAAACGGCTGAACGGTGAGGGCGTTGGTGCTGAAGCTGCCGATGGTGATGGTCATGATCAGAAACCGGCGTTGACGGGGCCAAGCACATCACCGCTGGCGGTGCCGCCGGGGACGTTGACATTCACTTGCCAGGTCTTACCGGCCAGCTGCTCGGTGACAGCTGCCAGCCGTTCATTGATGGACACCAGCCCCGCTGTGGAATCAGCCAGCGCCTGCTGTGTCTGCTGCACGTTCTGAGTCGCTCCAAGCTCCCGGTCCACGTTCTCAATGAACTGGCGCACTGAATCAATGACACCAGTGGTGGTGCCACGGAACTCAGGCGCCTGCGCACCGGTGAGCTGCGTGAACTGCGCCTGCGCTTGACGGAACGACGGCAGCAAGGATGCCAGCGTGACTTGGCCGCGTTCTTGGATCTGCTGCTGATT
>Ga0208784_1000531_pt1 | contig 18306 bp, 18 predicted proteins | sample DEB19_08_DNA_FD_184531 | JGI IMG/M metagenome (GOLD analysis project Ga0208784, IMG submission 184531) | Aqueous microbial communities from the Delaware River and Bay under freshwater to marine salinity gradient to study organic matter... | ecosystem: Environmental > Aquatic > Marine > Coastal ... | reverse complement strand
CTTGTGTTCAGAATGTCTTTCGCATCCTGAGCGTTGAGCTTTGATGCGTTACGCAATCTGTCCAAAGTTTTTTGTGTTTCTGCGCCAAATTTTCCAACTGGTTTTCCAGATTGTTTTTTTGTTTTTGTTTTTGATAACGCCGATTTAATATCAGACTTCAACTGTCTGCGACTTGCAGCTTCAACAAGATTTGAAATCCTGCTTTGAATTTCTGGTAATTTTTTTGTCAAGCCATCCGCATCCTGAATATTTTTTATTGTTCGGATGAATTTAGCTTTATCTGCCGGGGCTAAAACCGATTGGTCAATAACGGTTGTGATAAAATTTTGCGCTTCGGTAACATCTTTTTTAGCCAGAGAGCGACCTTCACGAAAACTTTTATTGATGTCTCTAATTGCAGTTTGACCTATGTTTTGCAATTTAGATCCTTTTAAAGTTACATTTGCATCTTCTGCCAAACTTAACGCACCAGATTTTACTTCGATATTCGCAGTCTTGTCGCCGAGAGTTAATGTTTCGGTGGATCTTGGGGTTTGTGTGGTCAAAATATTCGCACGCTCTTCATCGAATAAATCTCTGCGATTTACGAGGGTGTTTAATTTTTGCTCATCACGAACTGTCGCTTGATTTTTATTTTGTTTGGTTTCGATCAACTGAGTTACGACATCAATTTGTTTGTCAATTGTGGAAATATTATCATCCAGTTTTTTTAATCTTCCCTCAAGAACCGTGTTGTCGATGTTGCTCTGAATTTCGTTTGCGGTTTCAGTTAAAGCCCCGTCCCTTCTTGATCCTTGGATCTTTGATAAAACTCCGGCAAGATTTTGTTCTCCGGTTGGGACATTGACATTATTATTTTCATCAACCACGCCAGCATCTTTTAAAACTGTCTGCTCTTCTTTTGAGAATGACGCTATTGGAGCCGATGCAAATTCTTGCGCCGGATCAGCTTGTTTTGCGATGTCAGAAATTTTTTCATCAAGAGGTTTAGTTGCTGCTTGAGCTTTTTTCTCACGAACTAAATTTACTCCAGTCTCGATACCCTTGCCAACGGTGGCAGTGGTAGTCGCAATCGGAACAATACTTAATGCAGATTCTTTCATTACATCACCAACTCTTTTCAGAATCTCACCACTGGCGGCTGGAGCGATGTCTTGATCCGAAAGATATTTTTTTAATCCTTCACCAACCCACGCTTGAATACCTTCTTGTGCGCCCTCAGTCCCAACTTCAATCGCTTGTGCGGCAACAAGATCTCTGACGAAGCCAGCGATATTATCTTTTCCTTTTGGCAGAACTAACGACTTCGCACCAGTCTTTTCCAGCTTCTGCATCAATTGGCTTTTGAAAGGAATTATTTTTGAGAACGCCTTCATCGGCAAAACATCTAACCCTGCTTGAGATGCGCCAGAAACTAAGGCTGCCAATCTTACTGCGTCAGTATCGCCTAGAGGTTTGCCGTCTTTTCCTTTGTAATTACTGTATTCCTCATAAGAAGATCCGGTATTTTGAATAAAAGAATTTTCGATAATTCCGATTTGTGCGCCGATCTGAAATCCTCTGGCTCCACCAGTTACAGCACCTCCGGCTGTTCCAATTCCGGGAACAAAAGATCCGACAGCAGCACCAACCGCAGCACCACCAGCACCAACTTGCGTTCCACGGACGAGAGCTTTTTTCGCCATCTCAATTAACTGAGGAGTCTGTTCTGCTGTAGCACGAATCGCATCTTCGATCAATCCTTGCGTCATTATTTTTGAACCAGTTTTTTCTTGAAGCTCGGAAATTCTTTTGTCAAAAAAAGGCTGATTATCACCCATCCATTTTTTAAAATAGATCGAATTTATTTCTGTGGCAGCGTTACCTTTGTCGTAAGCACCGGAGGCAATTTTTCCAATTCGATCAAGCATACCACTTGGCATTTCCACCATCTCATTACTACCCTTTAGATAGACCGATACTGGTTTGTCTAAGGGAACTAAATCATTAGGAATGGCAGAGTTATTCTGATTAACAGCCCTTGGATTAACATTGACATTTGATATTGGAACCAAGTCACTAGGAGGAGTTTCTTGTTTAGAAATTACTAATGGATCAAATTCTTTTGTCATACTATTTTATCCTCTCTTGCCTTCCGTCTTTATAAGTTCTCCATACTTGACCAGTTGACGGACTGATCTGATCTATGTATTCATCACTAACTTTACGAGAAACTTTAGCGTCAGTTTGACCATCTTTAATGTTGTTGATTTTTCCATTCTCATCAACGACAGCATTAGGAACTCCCAACGCACGTAATGTCGGGCTATCAACTTTAGCTTTTTCATCAATCACAAACTTAACTAGATTATCCGTCTCTTTATCCAAAGCTACAGGATTATCCCTAATCTGTTCTGGGATTCTATCATAAAGCTCAATAAAACGAGACATCATTTTAACCTTTTGAGGAGAGGTATCTCCTAATTTATTTTTTTCTACATAATCTTGAATGGCTTGCGTTCCTTTATCGTAATCTTCTTTTTTGTCATCACTGCCCCATCCCAAGTCATCATAACCTTGCTCATCTTTTACCGCTGCAATTAAAGCCTTTGTTGATCTTTTTCTATATCCATTAGCTACATCTTCTGTAATGGAGCCTTTTAGTCTTGCCAGTTCTATATCTCTATTAAACTGAACAAGGTCTTTCAAATTATTGGCTTTACCCTTAATCTCATAATCTCCGGTGTCTTTATCTTTTTCTACCTGAAAGGATAAAAATTTGGTTTCTAGTTCAGAGATTGTAGCTTGTTTTTCTGCGATGGTCGGACCCTTACTTTGCAACAAAATATCTCTAGTTTTTTCGATAAAAGCTTGATCCGCATTAAAACCTTTCCCATACTCATAAAGTTTTTTAAATGCGTCTTCACGATTAGACTTTACAATGCTGTCAAATAATTGCTGCTCATTTTTAAGTGTTGACATAAATTGCTTTGTCTCAGCTCGTCTTGCCATATTATTGACTTGAGTGTCGATCGCATTGCGAAACTGGTTTCTTTTTTTATTGTCAAGAATACCACCGTAAAAGCCCTTATCAAGAGCTTCTTGAGCTTTGACCGGATCTTGTTCAAGCATTGCGTAAAAGTTTTCTTCCGCACCACGCTCAATATAATTGTTGGCACGCTCACGATCTTCTGGCGTAAGTGTGTCCTTAGTTTTTTGAAACATTGCATAGGCTTTATAAGGAGAGGTATTTGATAATTTTCCGATAACCTCAGTTCTCAACATTGAAAGGCGAGACTGCAATCGAAGATTCAAAGCGTCTTCCGGCAAACCCTCTCTGTTTTCTTTCGTGATCTGAATGATATTATCCTCAGCGTTTTTAATATGCTTCGGATCCGTGTAATTCAGAGATGCGTTTTGCACATTGGTTTGCACAAAGGATTTTTCAGTCTCAATATTATAAGCTGATCTTTGAGTGGCTTCATACCTAGAGATGCTTTCTTCCATCGACAAACGATGGTTTGCGACACGTTGCAAAAATTGATTTTTTTGTCTATCATTACCAAGATTTTGTGAATATTTCTCAGCCAACTTATCCATTGTTTTTTGAGACTCTTCATAAGTCCCAAGCGCATTCTTTCCCTTACGAGCAAACCACGCATTGTCACCGACATTCGCATTATCATTAACTTCTCTAGCGAATCCATTATAGGATTCAAGGGCTGCGTTTTCATCAGCAATTTTAACTTGCTGCTCGTATCTTTTTACAGCGACATTTCCCAACCCCTCTAAAGACTGCCCTGACTGACCAATTGCTGCATTGGTTGAATTTGGTCCAAGAGAAATAGGTGATGCGTTAATATCTTGAGAGACATTAACCGCTCTCTGTTGCTCCCTCCCCAATCCTGCATCTGTTGCTTTCGGTATTCTTATTGCCATAAATTTTTATTTTCCTCCACCAAATCCAGCCGATAATGCTGATTGCGAAAACTGACCAGCGCTAGTAACTAAACTCAGTCCAGCAGAAGTAGCTGGATTAATGCTTTGCGCCTGATAATTGGATAATAATGCTTGCGCTCCATAATTCATAGCCATTACTCTTTTTTCGTAAGATTCTCTGGCGTAATTGCTTCTGATTGTGAGGGCATCTAATTCTCCAAGGGCAGCGGTTTCTCCGATTACATCATAAACTGATTCACTAGATAAGTCCGTTCCCGATCCAGCAAAGCCCGCTATTTGTTTTCCCTTGAGAAGTTCTATATCCTGTCGCTTTCGATCCTCTTCCACAGCTCCTCGCTTGATGGAGTCATCAGCCGCACGCTCTGCGATGACCTTGTTGTTGCTGGCAACTGAGGATTCGTAATTAGCTTGTGCTTTTGCGGACTTAGCTTGTTGATAAGTGCTGTATGCACTAGCTCCAGCTGCGGCTGCGTTAACTCCAGCTACCGCCGCTATCACTGCTATCGTTACTGGTTCACACATTGTTATTTTTTATATAAAATTTACGGAATGGAAGACCTTGCGGTCCGTATGGTTTCGCCTCTTCAAAGGTAAAGCCCAGCCATTTTAGCCAGTTAATAATCATAGTATTCCGCTCATCAACATAATTATACACAATCGGATAATTTTCAAGCATTACTTCAACGCACTTCTTACAATGCTTTAAAAAAGTTTTGCTATTTTTTGGCAAAAATTTTGTGCCAAACATCCAAATTGCGCCAGTTTTTGTAACGGCTGTAATTCTTCTTACACCAAAAATTGCTATTAATTTTCCATCGCAATATCCAGCAACAGCAAAATCGGTAACATCTCTGGTTTTATCAACTATATCCTCGAATCTTTTTCCTGAGGACGCTTCTAATTCTCTACGGTCTTCATCACGCATTATTCGTTTCATCAAACGAAAATCATTGCGATCCGCTGTTCTAAATAATACAATTGGTTTATGTGTCATTTTTTGGCAAATTTACTTTTGGTCTGAAAGATGTAATCGTAATTGGCAAAGGATCTTCTTGTTTAAAAGCAAGGTGTCCGACAGTATCAGTTCGTGGGCTGATCGCTATTCTCTTTCTTCCGGTTTGAAGCGGGATTGGATAATCAGCGTCAGAAACTTTTCTTTGAACGATTTCATAAAATTTACTTTCAATGTCATTCGCCAAAAATCCGCCACGAGAATCAACATAAGAAACGTCAACCTCTGATACTGACTTAGGTTTGCTGTAGGTTTGCACCCCAAGCTCCTGAATATCAATATCAAGAAGCTCAATTAAACTTGTGTAAGGAAGTCCTGCATGAATCTTAGCATATGGTTTTCCTAAGTCAACCATACCATCTTCCACAACTTTTTGTGGCAACACATTCCCGTCAGCAAGAATTGAGATTGTCTCGCCTTCTAAATGCTCAAGACCAGTTAATTCAGTGACTGCTCTAGCCCAATAGGTTGTAGCCACGCCACGCAATTCAGTCGGCACTAAAGTTTTTGCTTTTACTTTTACCACAGTCGCCGAGGTGCGACTCACCACTTCTAATTTTACTCGCTTTTTTATTGTGCCATTCGTATTAAAAACACGGATGATAAATACTTTTCCGACATCGCCTGCAACAAATGGAGATAAGGTTCCGTTCTCTGTCAAGGTTAATTCTTCATCAACTGTCCAATCGGTTCCACCAGTCAGGGTCATCTTGCTCGTAGAGTTGGTATTCCAAGTGTTTAGAGTTAATCCTGAATCGACAAAAAAAGCATCTTCGACATTCGGTAAGAAAAATCTTGAGTGCATCCGCTCGATGTATTTGCGATCAGTGCCATTCACAGTTCTTTTTACGATCATATAAACCGCATCTTCTTGTCCCTCTTGAACGCTTGCCACGCTTTTAAATTCGCCAAGAGTGTCGTGTTGATGCCAGCCGACAATTTGCTCCTGCTTGAGATATGTCAAGCCAAGCATCATCCCGTCATTACGCACGCACCAAGCGATTGAGAAAGGTTTTTTTGCAAAACACCAATCGGTAATCCGGTATCCTTGGAACAGGTGAGAAGCCAGCAAAGAAAGCTCTGTGCCACGATATTGGTCGGCATTATATTCATAGCCCATATCGTAAATTTTTCCGCCACCTTCTTCAACAAAAAGAATGACATCAATCGCCACGATCGGTTTAACTTTGGCTGATCCTAATTCTGATTGCTGCACCTGTTCAGCGGTCCCTGTAATGACAGCAGAATCCCTACCCGGACGCACAGCCCAAGCACTATCGTTTGTTAAAATTACAAGATCTCTCATCGAAATAAAATACCGGATTCTGTTTACAGTATTCGATGCAAGAGTAAGTGTGTAAGCGTCTGAATCTTTGATTGGAGACGACACATTCATATTGTAATAATTTCCGGTTTGAGTTCCGTAATGTGTATTTGGCTTAGCACCGGATCCGCCAAAAATTCTGCGCTGCTTGTGGTAAATTACTGCGGCTGGATCGTTATTTATTTCTGCAAGCGGATCTCGTGATAATGGAGGAGTGTCGCCTAAATCTGTGGCTAAGTTTGTGTCCACAAAAGCAGCGGCTCCTGAAAGATTTGTTGAGCCAATAAATCCGTAAACGCCGTTATCCAAGCGATAAACATTATATTTTGTTGCGCCGACAACGGCTGCGATATTGATTGAAATTTTATTTGTTGAGCTTAGTGGAGTCGCCGCAGATGCCACGGTAATTGACTCCGGCAAACTCTCTTCTAAAGTTTCTGAGCTTGCAGCCGTAATCTGATATTTCCAAGTTGACGCACCAGCAACTGCCGGAGTTCCCACGGATCCAGAAGGAGCCGCAAGTTGTGGGGCGAATGCAATACTGGTTATTGTCCAAGCATTATGATCGGTTCTGGTTAATTCTTTCGCATCGTAACCATCGCAAACGATTGTTAGCGTATCTGCGCTTTGAGTGTAGTCGATGTCAAATAAATCTTCGTGATCGTAAGGAGTGACAAGAACATAAAGCGTAGCTCCAGTTCCACCGGAAGAATATGCTGTGAAATTTGTGCTGTTGATATTGTTGCCGTCAAGATCAGTTAGTTCAAAAGTGTGAGTGGTTTTGTTTTTGATTTTGTAAAACTTTCCTTCAAGCTGAGTCATTTGCCCGCCATCATTGCAATACCAAAAATCTCCATTTGAATATCCATGAGAAGTAATTTCTACCACCGCAGGATTAGCTTTCGTAACGCTGACGATGTTCTTATTTGCATTTAGGACTAAACCACCATCCTTAACCACAACCATATTTTTATCGCCAAAAACGAGGCAGTAAGTTTGCGTGGTGCTAAATTTAAATGGGATGCAGCGATATTCTTTTGTGTCGTCAAGAACCCTGCCGATAAATTCGGTTCCGGGTCTGTTTGCTGCGCCGCCAAAAACTCTACAAATAAAATTCTTCATCGTTTTTACTGACGAGTTGTAACGCTGTAGGTCGGGTCTTTCTCCCATCTCTGGAGTAATTTCTCCTCCATTAAAATATCCTTGTCCTTTATAAGCTATTGGCATACTACAACCTCGATGTTACAAGTTCTGTATCTGGTTGAGCGTCTTCATCTCTTGCCGCTGAATCCAGTATAGTTCCTCTGGAAACTGCTTGCCAAAAACTTGTCATACGGATATTCGCTAGGTTAATATCTTGTTTCAATCCCATTGCAACTTTGGCTCCAAGTAAATTGGCAAAAGCCTCGATGAACATTGGGCTAAACATATTGGTTACAGTAATTTTTTTTCGGTAAATCAGGATGGCATCAGGCTCATCGGTGTATAGAATTTTTTCATCGACATTCAATTTTGATTCGATGGTAAATGGAATTTCTTTTACTGGATTGCGGTTGCTTTGGAAAATTTTTACGGCATACAAACAATTCGTGGGAACCTCGTAAGCGTAGCCCCAGTCATTAGGTGGGGTTTCGGAAGATACTGATAAAGATCTTCTCACTTGATTAAATTTCCAGTTATATCCGCTTAACAGTAAGTCTCTGCATTGAGCATAAAATCTGTTGCAGACCTCAGCCTCCCTGCTCTGAGCAGTCAAAGACTGGATCTCAGAACAGAAAGACTCTGTTAAAGCTAGATTGCAAATATCAACTTCGGAAGTCATAGCCTTACACAGTTAGGGGTTTAGAAAGCGTCTTCGCTTTCATCAGTATTACCTTTGCCTTCTTCGTCAGAAGCATCTTCGTCTTCCTCTGCGGCAGCAGCGGCAGCTTTGGTTTTACCCTTTGCTGCTGGTTGCTGTGCTTTCGGAGCCGAATTTTCTGGCTTAGTTGGTTTTGGAGCCACGGGTTTTTTTTCGCCCGGTTTAATTACAATACCATTTTCATCGTATTGTAAAGCCGCTTTACCTTCCTCATCCTTTAGGACGATTGTCGCAGGTTCTTTTTCATTGCTGAACTCCTCTTTTGAGTAAGGCTCGAAATATTTGTGATTAGTTTCGGACGCTACAATGGAGCCAGATTTGATTAGTTTACCTTTGTGGTAAATATCTTTCGTGACGAAATATTTTTTAAGTGCCATATTTGATTTTATTTAAAAGTTACTATTGATTTTGTTCGTTAGTTTGAACTGATTCCAAAGGAACAATAACAGTCGAAATTTTTCCGGCAGTCATTGGACCAGTTGCTACAGTATAGTAAGCCTCAACAAACTTACCATCAATATCTGGACTCAAAGCAACAACTTTGCGATAGCCAGCAACCAAAGTTGCTTTACCAATAGCACCAGAATCATAGATTTTGGTTCCACCAGAGCTAGGGTTAGTAGTTGGTTTGGTATGTAACTCAAGGGTCATAGTGCCAGATCCACTTGCACCGAAAGCCTCATCAACTGTAAATACGGCTGCCATTGGGGTTCCTTTACCCCATTTAGCAGTTCCCATATTGATTTCGTTGGTTGACTTCGCTGACGATGTAATCGCTTGAGCATTAGATAATTCTAATTGTGCGTCTGTAAACATAGTTTTCTCCAATTAAAGGTTATAATAATTAAACAACTCTATCTTCTGCGTCTGTGATAGCATCACATAAGCGGATAGGGTAGCCTCTGAACGAAAGAACATCCACGCCACCAATTTCTTTAGAAGTAAAGTGAGTGTTAGTTTTATTCGCAGCAATAAGCTCAAGAGCTGTGTGAACAGTTCTATTGCAATAGATAACAATTTTACCTTTGTTGCGGAACTTTAACTTGTTCACAGCTTTGATTAAAAGATTAACCAAGTCTGGACCAGAGTAGCCAGAAGCACCAGCGGTTGCAAGATCAGAAACATCAATGTTCGCAACACGAACAAATTGTCTCCAGTCTCTCAAGACAAAACCAAGATCCCATTTAAAGTGATCTCTGTAAGCCTTGTAAACATTGCCATCGCCGTCTCTTTCGTCAACAACGCCGTCATCAATTCTTTGAAGACCACCTTTTTTACCTTTAGGGTAAATCAAGTGAGCAACTGTTGGATCCCAACAAGCGATGTAAATTGAGCTATTGTCAACACCGCTTCCACCAGCATCAATAATCTGAGAACCAGATTTTGTTTTGTCGGTAGAAAGAGTATTGAATCTCGCAGCAATACCAGTAAACGCTTCTTTTTCAGTAACGCCGTTACCATAAATGAAAGTTTCTGCCATTTTTTGAGACATACCTTCGATGTGAGCTGCGGCTTCAACAAGTCTTTGTTGAGCGGTGTTTCCACCAAGATCAGCTAGATCTTTGTCGATCACAGCAAAATCTTCAAGCATACCCATAGAGTCAACGACTTGTTGAGTCACTGACTTGCTTTGAGCAACACCTTGGTTAAATTTTCTCCAAGTTGGAGAAGGGATGCCGGTTCTAATGGTAGTTTTGTGAGCAGAATCCATATTCGATTCAAGGACAACTGCGTCCTCAAGAATTGGATTTACCTGAGCCAACAACTCCACGATGTCGGCAACTGACCCAGTAGGATCTACACGGCTTGCAATGTCCCTGTAAGTTAGTTTAGTTTGTGCTAAAGTTGACATATTTTTTCCTTAATAAAGTTGTTAAAATTGACCACTACTCGGACTGTTAGGATACATCCTCTCAGCCAAAGTTTTTCCATCCGAAGATGGTTTTTTTCCAATTCCTGCCCCAGCCTTAGAATCCTCTGTAAGCGTTTGCCCTATACGATAGAACATTCTAATTACCTCAGGATGGTCGCCGAAACGATAGTCATCCAAGAATTTACCTAGAGACTCAGATCCGTAAGTCGTGAAAGCCTTATTAACGGCTGCCATATTCTTTTCGTAATCTTTACCTCCAAATTCAGGATCCTTTTTCCCTTCTTTGATCCAGCCATCAACCTGTTCGTGGTATCTAGCGTGAGTTTTTTCAAGGAATTTTTCTTGCAATTGAATTAGCTTTTGAGCCTGTTCAACAGAAAGTTTTGATTCTCCAAAAACCTCGGTTGCTTCTTTCAAAAGATCTTGGTCAATATTTTCAGGATCTTTAAAAGTCAGCTTGCTATAGTCACGATCAACCTCATCTTCTTCATCCTTATCGTCCTTTACCTCTTTTTCGTCCTCAGGTTTTTTGTCCTCAGGCTTTACTTCGGTTTTAGGCTTATCAGATTCGTCTCCCTTTTTTTCTTCGTTTGACTTTACCTCTAAGTTAGATTCAGGAGTAGTTTTAGACTCCGGTTGTGCGTTAGTTTGGGAACTATCGCTTTGGCTTTCTGACCCGACTTGTTTGTTAGAATCAGCAGCCGCAACATCAGTGTTATTTTGAGCTTCAGTTGTCATTATATTCTAATAGTAATTTGGCATACGCTTTCGGATCTGAGGCATTGATTCTCTCAATGATTCTTTTTCCTACTCGCTGCGTGCCTAGTTTATAAAAAGTGCTGCTATTACCAGTAAAAGCATCACCGTAAATTTCCGCATAAGAAAGCAAATCCCATAATACAGTCTTTCCTTCCTCAGTTGCAAGAATTTTTTTATAAGCCTCTTCGACTTTTTTGTTGCGATCAGCGTCCTTCTTCGCCTGTTTGGCTGGAAGGATGCTGTCTTTAATATTTGTTTTTTCGTTTTCCATTATGCTTTAGTTATTTTAATTCCAATGCCCTGTAAAGCGATGTCTGTAAGAGCGGCAGTAGTTCCAGATACTAAGAAATAGTATGACCCATCATCGCCAACAGTCTCAGGTGCAGATAAAGTTTGTGCCACATTAGCAGAACTCATAATGGCATCAGCAGTAAATGAAACTGCGCCAGTTGTTCCAACGCTTGCATCAGAAACATCGGCTGCGGCAGCGGTCATTTTTCTTAACTCGACTGTAATCGAGGCTGTGTTACCAGCAGATTCGACTTGACCAACGGCATAAAATCCGCTGATAATATCGCCAACTTTTAATCCTATAACCGGGATAACCAAGGTTCCAGCAGTAACGCCAGCAGGAAGAGTTGCGAGAGAAATGTTATTTCCTGCTCCCGGAACCCAACCAGCAGTTGTTCCGGCTTTACCAGTTTGACCGGGTAAGAAACGAGTGTAAAAGCTAGATACCGCATCACCAAGAACATAGGTGATTGTGTTTTGATAGCTGACACACCGCAATCTGTATTCGCCTTCTCCAAGATTATCAATTGGAGCTAAAGATCTATTCGCAGTATGAACATCACTAACAGCCTTCCAGCCGTTTGCACCAACTTTTTTTTCAAGGACAACTGAACCAGTTCCCCAAGTAGCTGATAAACTGTATTGAAAAATTTTATTTTTAGCGACTTTCAAGGCAGAAGATACCTGACCCGCCGCTGAAAATGTAGATGAATATGTAGTCATAAAACTCCTGTTAAATTATTATTAAGATTGTTGCTGTCCTAACCTTTCAGCTACTGCTTTCAAGGCGTTGTTTTTATCAAGATCGGTAGCAGACAAATTCTTGCCAATCTCGGATGCAACTAATCCAGCCTGTCCTTGTAACTGTGCCTGCTGTTGTTGCGCTCTTTGACCTCTGATATTTTGGACTTCTTCCTCAGAATTTAATATTGAGGCAGGAGTTCCTAGGTATTCAGAATATTTGTCAAGCATTTTATCGCCGTTAATCTTGTCCAAAATTTCCGGTTTCACTTTTGATACTGCGCCAGCGAAATTAATCAACTGGTCAATAGCAGAAATTCCAACGGATCTTTGAGCTTGATGCAGAACGGAGATATACTCAATCCTCACTGTTCCACCTTGCAGCTCTGGAGGGGCTTTTGGCAACATTCTTCCATCATACATTCTTTCAAATTGCATTGTAACTAGATCGTCAAGAAGCTCATCATTGAGTCTTTCAAGAACTGGACCAAGTGCAAGTAATTTTTCTTCGTGTCTCTCAGCAATTTCTCTCGCAGTAATTTCTCTGCGATCAGTTTGCGAAAGCATCAAGAATAAATCTGCAAAAAATATCTCGTTGATTCTACCTTCTGTTTCACGAATATCAAGCATTAATTCGTTGATGCGTGGATCCACTTGATACAAGGCTCTCAAGCCTTTACCAGAATCACGCTCGTCAGAATAAGTAACGCCGCCCGGAAGTGTTGAAGTATTTTTTCCGATCATCGTTGCAGGAGCCACAACCGGAGGATTCGCCATCCGATCAATCGCTTGCAATTTTCTTTTTTGCTCAACTTGCAATTGCTTAACATCCGCAAGAGCATCCCAACCCGGACCCGTGCCGTAGTCGTCAGTTGATTCAACTTCCCAGCGTGGACAAAATACCGGAAATCTTTTGAAGCCTGACTTGTGCAAAAATTTATCATTACCTTTGCCCGGATCCTTGGCGTTCTTTTCAAAGTGAACACTGCGGTATTTCATATTTTTTGTGTCCTTTAAATCAGGATCACGATCATCGTTACGCTGGATCATATGAACGATCTCGACCTGCGTGTATAGATCGTTCGCATTGTATTTTCTTTTTACTTCATCGCTGCAATTTTCCCATCCAAATTCATTTACCACTTGCTCAACACTGATCTGATACTCTCTCGCAAAAGTTCCGACTTTCAAACGCTCATCATTGGCGACAAAAAATTCCCCAACAGAGAATGTGTAGTAACGGGTGATGTCTTCGTAATCTTCAAGAGCCATCATTGCTCCGATGCCGTATAGAGCCATACTCTTGTAGAGCTTTGGCAATTCGGTGTAGAGGTTTGATCTGGCAAAAGATGAATAGATCGCTTGCTCAACATCGTCAAGCCAGCGTCTTACATTGACGTTTTGCATCAATTCTTCCGCAACCCTCAAATTAAACCAAGGTCTTGATGGTGAAGTTGTGCCGGACATCATGCCGGAAGTCAGAGTTCGCAGAGCGAGACGACCTCTTCCGTTGTAAATCTTTTGATCTTTTTTCGATCCGTCATTTTTGTCGGATAAAAGGAATTTGCCTGTCTTTGGTTCGACATACATATTCAATTCCTTCCAGTGGGGAAGCCAACTCTTATCTCGTTCCGATCTCAAACCTTCAAGGTTCTTGCGGAATTTCGAGATAAGAGATGCTTCTGGGGATCTTTGTTGCTCTATAGTCATTCTAAGATCCTGAAAGTTTTTGCGTTCCGGTATTAGCTGGCTGACCCAGTCCTAATGCTCCTGTTACAATAGTCCCCTGCCTACCTCTTGCAGCCTTTAGTCTAGCCGTTTCGTCAGATCTCGCTTGCTTAACAGCCGGATCAATAGGCGTAGGTGGCGGTGGTGGTGGTGGTGGGGGTGTTGGGGGTGTTGGGGGTGTTGGGATTTTAGGCATTTTAGGAATTCCTCCGCACATAATTCTCAAATTTTTAGGTTAAAGGTTATCGGAGTCTATCACACAAAAAACAAATATGAAAACAAAATGTGTAATAGACCCCTCGGTAAAAAAATAGATCATTCTTTTAGAATAATCCACCAGTTTTTTTTTAAGCAATCAAAAATTATTATTTAATGGATCGTAATCTGATTGATGAGAATCTGCCTCATCAAATTTTCTATTCTTGTCCGGCTCAATATGCAATGCGTAAGTAAGAGCAAGCGCATCTGATCTGTCCGGTGATCGTCCCAATAATTTTCTAATGTCATCTTTCGGCGACAAAATAATCTGGTTGCTTCTTTGGGTATAATAAAATTCTTGAGCAACCAATTCTTCTTCAAGATGAACATCGTCTTTAGGAATTGCAAGATTTCTTTTTAGCGCATCGTTCAACTGCCCGTAGATGTAAGCCCGATAGTTGAAATACTGCCTGTCTGGAGCGTTTGCACCAAAGTTAATTTCCCACACTGGAAGTCCCAACTGCAAACACCGATCATAAACACCAGCACCGATACCAGTCGCATCAATAAAGATCGCATCAAATTTTTCCCGGCGGTGAAAGTCCTGAATCTCACGAACGACTTCCATCAAATCTCTGGTGCGGATTTCTCTTGCTGGTCTTGACACCGCATCATTACCTCGTCTCGGCTGCAAAATCGTAGGGTCATCTCCACCTCTACCGATGTCCACCCCAAGCACATTCGCATCAAATGGATGGATGTCAGGATTTCTTCTCTGAGCCAAGTAAATATCTGAGCTTTTAATTAGCTGGTTGCTTGCAGCTCTGGGTGGCAACCCACGAATACGAGTACGAACATAATCTGAATCTTCGCCATAATCTTCAATCGCTCGCTGGATGTATTGCTTATTCGGGAACCTGCAAGTCCTACTGTCGATCTGCTTTATGATCCAGCGATGCCGGAATTTCGTGAAGCACTCGTGGAACCTTCCAGTATTTCGGGTGTAGTTTCCAAATACAATCCAGATAGGCTCTCCATCTGTCAAACCACCTTCTGCAACTTCCCAGATTTTATCTGGCACGGCAGATGCTTCGTCAAAAATATAAAATGGCGTTGAGTCCATAGCGTGCAACCCCGCAAAGGCTTCCGAGTTATCTTCTTTACAAGTCTGACCGTCCGCTCTCCAGTTATGTTTCAGCTTTGGAGAATCGTGCCAGATACCCAACGAACCCTTGGAATTGCTCATATCGAACATATCGCCAAAGATGCAACGCTCCTTCCATTTTTTCAACTCCGCCCAAGTCTTCGTCTGCAACTGAGCAAAAATCGAAGCAGTAATAATTCCCCGGCACTTCGGTCTTGTTGCCATCACCCATAAAATAATCCACGCCACAATTGCGCTTTTCCCAATACCATGACCTGATGCCACCGCAATCTGTGTCGGTAAAACCGGATCCACGCCGTTGAACTGCTTCTGCTTCAACGAATCACCGAGATCCTGCAACACCTCAATCTGCCAAGCATCCGGCTCCAATCCTTTCAGATCTTCCTGTCCCCAGCGAAACGCATACATCACAAACCCAAGCGGGTCATAATGAAACCGCACCAAGTCCGCCGCAATATCTGGATTTCCATTTTTACTCATCAGTCACCTCTCCATTAATTATTTTCGGAGCCTGCATAATCCCGGCACGCTCTCTGGCTTCACGAATAAGATCCGCCATATCTTTTCCAACTTCAACTTCTTTTTTGTCGATAAACATCGCCTTCGTTTTCCCTAAAAGTTCCAACGCCTTGATGGCAGCAGAAGGATCCCGCATCTTCGTCTTCGAGATTACATCGCCGCTCTTCGTAAAAAATTCTTCCTTGATCGTCTGTGAATTAAAATCCGCAATCCTCGCCAACCTCGTGATGATAAAATTCTTATCCACATCCCGCTCTTCCTCCACATCATCCTCTTGATCCATCTCAAGTTTGATGTTCTGCGCTCCAGCAAGAGAATGAATCAAATAAATCGCATTGGCATCATCCATCAATCTCGTAGAATTATCGTGAGCTTCCTCCTCGCTCCAGCCAGCACGCTTGGCGGCTTCAAAAGGATTCTGGTCCAGCAAGTATTCGTGGCAGAAACGAACCTCCTTCCACTCCATACGGTCGATCAGCTCGTTTTTTCTGTCTTCGATTGTAATCGTTTTTGTCATAGTTATTTCCTTTGGTAGATAATATCTCCAAATACTAGCTCTATTGCTATTCCGGCAACTACGCACAAGGCAATAAACTCCCATTCTGGAAATTTAAAGAATAGGCTGACTACGTTAGAAATCCCCATTCCCATTAAAAATATAATTACAGAACCTTTTAAAATTTTCATATTTGATTTTTTTTATTTTTGAAGTTTGCTTAACAGAATAGCTCCCGTTTTTTTTGAAGTCAATGTTCGATGAATCTACCGTTACGGCTTTTTTGAAGCGGCATAGGGAATTTTAGTGTGGGGAAATGTGTATATGGGTGGTGCGCGTCCAAACAAAAACCCCCGGATACCCCTGTCCCAGACAGAAATTTACGAAAAGAATTTTTTCCCCTGAAAAATCCACACCAACCCAAGTGGCTGTAGGCTTCGTGAACATACGATCCAAGCCAGTCGCGGGTTCGCTGTCTCGATCTAATGCTGTCTTGACTCGTAGCTGTCGCAACTCAACGCTGGCGTGGATTGGTGGCGACAAAAATGAGTTGGTAGCAATGGCAAAAACAATTAAAACTTTTAATCAACTCTTGATTCTACTGCTTTCAATACTCACTAATTACCTCAATGTAATTAATGTAATGTTAGTGTAATGTTGTAAACCCTTGATTTTATTGGTTGCGTGGCACATTACGCATAAATTACAAAAAAACAACTCAATTACTACAATGTAATTTTTACTGTTCTATATAGCTCTAAACTTGAGGGGCTATTTTGACGTGGTTTGTAGCTGTTGTAATTACGCACGCAACGTAGGCGGCTGTAGGCTTGAGAGGCTATTTGTAATTTAATGGTAGTGTAGTGTAATTTTGATGCAATGCATGAGATCACTGAGCTCGCTCTATATATATATATAACAATTACATTTTAAATATATATATATACATATAACTAAAAATTACCTAGTGATAATCATTATCATTTATAAAAAATATATTTTATATAGTGTCTATATATATTTTCCAACTTTGCGTAATGTAGTCTACAACCAAAACCCGCTCTCCTTACTCTCTCTAAGCTCCCCGCGATTACACTATCCGATGACACTACACTACAAACCCCGTAATTTCACGATTTTCAAAGCTGGCGAGCTTACAGCCTCATACATTGCGCCCGTAATTAGATTTTACTACAACAAAACACCCAAAAAATTCGCAAGCGTTGCGACTATTGGGCTGATAAGGGTTTTTATCTGAAAATAGTTTGTTATAAGCAATAACGGCGTGCATTGGGCTTAAAAGTTTGTAGTGATGATGGTTTAAATAAATGTAAGTTGCTTTAAAATAGTTAAAGGATAAAAATTTTTAGAAAAAATATTTTAGAAGAAAAAAAATAATTTTTCGGGCAAAATTTAGGTGATGGTGGTGGCAAAGCTGAAAAATAGAGGTCTTACAATTATTTAAAGAATCTTATAATTTATGCTTGACATTTAATTAATTGTTATTATATTTAAGAAAGTGAAAGGAAGATTTTCACTGAATTTTATTAATTTAAAAAACAAAAAATATGAAAATTAAAAAATCAGAATTAAATAAATATCAAATTCGCTACACTGTAGAACTAAATAATTTAAACAGCGGTACAATTACAGTTGTAGGCGAAGGATCAACAAAACCGGGGGTAAATGTCGGCGATTTTGAAAGAAATGTGCAATTTAAAGATCAGTATAATAATGAGATGGGCTGCGATGGCTATGTTGAAAAAATTCTAAAAACAGAAGTATTTAATCAAAAATGGATTGAGTGTTCTATAGAAGATTAATTAAACAATCTTCACTTTAATAAATAACAACTTAAATAAAAAACTTATGAAAATTTTGGTAACAGAAAAAAAAGGTTCTTCATTCAGATTATTAGATTTAGAAAATAATATCTCTTATAGAGCTATGCAAAAAGATTTTAAAAATCTTTTCGTTGGATCACTTCTAACAGTGAGCAATTTTGAAGCTCAATCTGACTTAATAATTTCAATGACTATTGACAATGAAATTGTCGGCGACTCTTCTAAAAAAAGAATCGAAGTTGACACAGCAGTAGTGAAAGTCGGTGATTTAATCGACAATGTACCAGTTTTAAAATTTGGTCAAGCTTATGCAAAAGCTGGTAAAAAAGTTGCTTACGCTTATTTCAATTAATAAAAAAAACTAATAAAAAAACAAAAAATATGAAAATTGAAAACAAAGAAATAGAAAACTTTTTTGAAAATTTGATTGGTAAAAAAATTGAATTGACAAATGAGTTATTTTTAGAAGCAGTAGAAATCCAAAAAAAGCAAATGAGAGAATATATTGCTAACGATAACGACGACAGCAATTATTTTTTAGAAGATGAAGACTTAG
>Ga0208784_1000528_pt1 | contig 18361 bp, 18 predicted proteins | sample DEB19_08_DNA_FD_184531 | JGI IMG/M metagenome (GOLD analysis project Ga0208784, IMG submission 184531) | Aqueous microbial communities from the Delaware River and Bay under freshwater to marine salinity gradient to study organic matter... | ecosystem: Environmental > Aquatic > Marine > Coastal ... | reverse complement strand
GGCGGTGGCGTGGGAGTGCCGACCTTTGCTGGAGTGTTAGAAGGAGGAGGGAGAGGGGTCGGCACCGGCGTTTGGTTGCCAACTGGCTGCTGTGGTGGCGGGGGGGTGCCGACCTTTGCTGGAATGCTAGAAGAAGGAGGAGGAAGAGGGGTCGGCACTGGCGTTTGGTTGCCAACTGGCTGCTGTGGTGGCGGGGGGGTGCCGACCTTTGCTGGAATGTTAGAAGGAGGAGGGAGAGGGGTCGGCACCGGCGTTTGGTTGCCAACTGGCTGCTGTGGTGGCGGGGGAGTGCCAACCTTTGCTGGAATGTTAGAAGGAGGAGGGAGAGGGGTCGGCTGTGGCGTTGGTTGGGGAACATTGACCACTGAACTGCTGGAAGGAGGGGGGGTAGGGCTCGACAATCTCCGGACAGGTTGTCGGACTCGCGCTGGGCCGTTGGATGTGGTTAACGTTGGTCCGCCAGGCCTCGGGCCACTGGTTGCTTTTCTCAAATGTATATTGGGCATGGGGCGTGGAGTTGGGCCGACAGCTGTATTGGTTTGCCGTGCGGTGTTGCCTCTGCCGCCAGTTGGTGTGCCGTTGCTGCTACTGCTACTGCTACTGCTACTGCTACTGCTACTGCTACTGCTGCTGCTACTGCTACTGCTGCTGCTACTGCTGCTGCTACTGCTACTGCTACTGCTACTGCTACTGCTACTGCTACTGCTACTGCTGCTACTGCTGCTACTACTGCTGCTACTGCTGCTACTGCTGCTACTGCTGCTACTGCTGCTACTGCTGCTGCTGCTACTGCTGCCGCCGCGCGGTGGGGGTAGAGGCGCGGGAGCAAGTATTGCCAATGCGTCAGACAAAGCGGGGTCGGCCCAGCGCATAATGGTAGCAGTCCTCTTGTGCATGGCAGCAGAGCCGCCGCCCTCATAGCGTCCGGAGCCTACCTTGAAACGTGATTGTTTCCGGTTGACCCATGGTTCCAGGCGCGAGCCGGTGAACCGCCTGGCAAGATCGTCCTTGTCCTTTTCCATCCATTTTGCCAGATGCAGGTAGGACATGCCGATTTCAATGAGGGAAGAAGTGAGAACATTTTTTTTCACCTGTTCAATAAACTCTAACCCTTTCGACCACGGCCGTAAGGACCATGACGGTTCTTATTGTTTTTCTTAACGGCTTTTCCAGTCTGCACTTGCTGCGCCCCCGACTGCGCTGCCAGTTTCTTCTGTTGTTGGATTTGCCTTTGCATGTATCTTTTCTGAGTTTTAGTCATTTTCCTCTTTGGTGGCGGGCTCGGCGGCGGGCTCGGCGGCGGGCTCGCTGGTGCAGCACCGGCTGCAGCTACAGCCTCTGAAAGGCCAGTATCTGCCCAGCGCATGATGTTCCAAGTCTTGCGGTGCATAGCAGCCGAACCGCCTCCGCGGTAGCTTCCCGAGCCGCTCTTGACCGGTACCTGTCTATTGTTCACCCAAGGCGCAACGCCTGAGCCGGTCAGCCTCCTGACCTTTGTTTCCTGATCCTCCCCCATCCACGGGGATGTCCGCAGATAGGACATTTGTACCGGTCGGTGACACTTGACGGGTGTCTGCTACAATTTTTTTTTTCGTCTGTCGCCCCTGATTTTTGACAAAGGCACGATGCAGCAGGGCCTGAGTGTGCTCGACCGACTCCCCCCACCAGACGACGAGGATGGCGGAAAAGCCGCTGGCAAAGGCCAGAGCCTGGAGGAGAAAATCTACGATTACATAGAGCAGCAGAAGAAGAAGAGGAGAAAGGGCAAGAAGACAGCGGCCGAGAAGAAGAAAGAAAAGGAGGAGAAGGAGGCGGAGAAGAAGGCGCTGGCAGGGGTAGATATCGACCAAGTGAAGAGGCACGTGGAGTACTTTTGGCCGCGAGAGAAGGGCGCGGGGCAGCTGTTCGTGCTGGTCGGCAAGTCGGAGCGAGGCAAAACACACTTTCTGAGGTGGTTGCTGTACAGCATGTGCCTGATGAAGAAGGACCCGTTCCAGTTCGGCCTGATCATGGTGCGTACCAAATTCAAGAACAGCTACAGGTTCCACTGGGCGACGGAGAAGCATGTGCGTATCTACGAGGGTTTCAAGAAGGACGTGCTGCAGAAGTACGTGGAGAACTTGAAGCAGAGATTCGAGCAGAACGGCTACCTGGAGCCCTCGTTCCTGGTGTTTGACGACCTGGTAGGTATCTTGAACTCGATGGACCAGTGGATGCAGAACTTTTTCGGGACGTACAGGCACTACAACATCACCATCTTTATCGCGGTGCAGTACCTGACGGGCAGGAACAGTATTTCCCCGATCATGCGCGAACAGACGAGCTACTGCATCATGTTCAACTCGAAAGTGCAGCGGACGATGTTGAACCTGTGGGAGAACTACGGGCAGATGATGCCTAAAAAGGAGTTTTTCGCGCACTTGTCGAACGCGACGGACCCTGACATAGTAGGCACGAAGCACGCGTGCGTGGTGTACGCAGAGCACATCGACAAGCTGGAACAAAACTACATGAGCTGGCTGGCGCCCAAGACGGTGCCCGACGGGGAAGTGATGCTGAAAGGCCCAGACAAGCCAAAGCCGAAATCGAAAGAAGAGATAAAGAAAGAGCAGGCGCTGAAGGAACTGGCCTGGCGAGCACCGACGTGGCTGCCGGAAACAATCAAGATGAACCGGGAGACAAGGGAGAAAGTGATGCGCATGATCCAGTACGCGGACGCGGCGAATTACAGGCTGACAAAGCGCAAGAACAGGATGGCCTGGAGTGATAAGCGAAAGCTAATAGCGTTTAATGTTGGTGAGGACCGTGCCGAGCAGATTGCCAAGAAGAGATGGGAAGACGAACAGGCTCATGCTCAATTCTTAATTGATGAGCAATTCAAAACGAAAACTACATACGGTTATCGAACGAGACCGGAAGACCTCTCTCCTAGACCAGGGAACCGTGGCATTAACCGCACACCGGCTAGTATGGTTAAACGGGACCTCTTTCCAGAAGAACCAGAACACAAAGTTTTTTTTAATTATGTACGGGACTGAGTAACAAATCATGATCAAGCGCCTGCTGCGAGCCCTGTTCTTGCTCCCCGTAAAGTTCCTCGAAGACGGGCGAGAGGAGTGGAGCAAACAAGTCTACTTGTGCTGCACTAGTGTCTACGGCGAGGGGAGAGAGTGGGGAGAGAAGTGCCCCCTCCTCCTCAACGGGAGCTGGGAGCGCTAGCTTCTTCGGTCTGGGCACGACGACGCCCCTGTCCTTGGGAACTTCTTGTGCCACGAGGTGCGCGAGGCTTTCTTCGGTGTAGTAGGAACCCTGGGCGTTGCCGCGGTGCCTTGTCTTGTGCCTGGCCAACTTTTCGGCTGGGAAAGGCCAGTCCTGCTTGTATTCGCGGATCTTGATGTAACGCTTCAGCCAGAAAGTAGCTTTAGCACGGCTGACTCCGTGCACTTCGCGGATAATGTCGATGACATTGACGAGTCCTTCGGCCGTCCTTCTGATCTTCATGGCTTTTCGAAAAATGAGGGTGGGAAGGCTGTCCGTTTTTTTTTCTTTTTGAATTATTAAATGAGTGGTTCCGATTCGTCGAACGCCGGGCCGGTGATTTAGTAGTGGCCAACTAGTTCCGCAAAATCTGCCGCGAGCCGTTCACCGGAAATATCAGGCTGGTTCTCAATTAAGGTCTGGACGGCCCGGCCGAACCGTCTGGCAGGCTTCTCGGTGTAGCCGGCCGAAATCCAGAAGGCGGTGGTCTGTAGTTCGACACGCTTGTGTGAGTTTTTCTGTACAAAGAAGTAGGCCTGGCGAGCTAGCTGCTGTCTCTTGGTAAGGGCAGCGGCACGGGCGGGTGGTGGTGCTGCCGGTCGTGGTGGTGGTGGTGGTGCTTGGGCACGGGGCATGTCCCTAACCTGTCTGGTTAAGTCCTGGAAGGCGTCGTTGATCTGCTGCAGGAGCGCCTCTGCGTCTGGCTTGAGCCACTGGCGCCTGGGTTGCTCGATGAACATAATACGCTGGTAGTGCAGCTGCGAGTTAAGCTCGGCGACAGTGTGTCCCGTGCCTGTCCTGTGCGCAATGTGGCCGAGGACCTGTGAGAGGAAGACTGATTTGGCGATGCCCTTCTCCCTGGCGTAGAGATTGAAGGCTGCCTCGGCGTAGATGGAGCGCAGTAGGTAAGGGTTGCCTATGTGCTCTGAGTTCTTGGAGCGTTCTTTGAAACGCTCCACGAGGTAACCGAAGGCGTAAGTGAAGCCGGCGCCACCAAAGGTGTGTGTGAGGCTGTCATTGGTGATGAATTGGGTGGGCTCGTCCCAGGCCCGCTCTATGCGCTTGTGCTTCATGAAATCACGGACCCAGCGCAGAGGGTAGTCCTTGCGGGCCTGTTTGGTGGATGACTTCGCAATCTGTGCCCGCCTGGCGCGCAGCTTTTCCTGATCATCCTTCTCCTCTGCCAAAATGAGTGCTCTGGAGTTGGGATCGGCGTAGCTGAGGTAGTCGGACAGCGGCCTGTCGGAAGCAGAGAGCTTGGTAGCTTCAGGGTTGTGCAGCAGGCGGTGCTGGAGATGCCTGTTGAGTAGATGGCGCATGTGCCTGAAGATGAGGAGGACGTCGTTGCTCTGGGCGGTGAGGAGGGCGATGGGCTTGAGAACCTGTGCGTCCTGGTTGTATTCCTGTTCACGTGGCTCCCGGGTAGGATTGGAGCCCCGCTTAGCCACTCGTTTTTGGATAACGTGCTTGGACTTGACGAGTTCGGACATGTCCTTTTCGTCGATGTAGACTTCTTCTGGTGGAAGTTCGGCGTTGGTGATGATCTCGGACCACTTCATGGCCTCGAGCGGCCTTGTCCCCAACAAAGCCATAATCAGAAAAAGCTGGAGGCCCCAGAGCGGCAGGCGTTCGCTGGGCCTGAAGATAGGATGTGGGGTTCGGTCCAGCCCCGAATGCCAGCCCTCGGCTTCGGCCAGCATGGCCTGGTAGAGCTCCTGGATGAAAGAGAACCAGTCTTTGGCTACAAGTTTGACCAGGGCGTTGAGTTTTCTGGAGCGAGTGAGTTGGGTCTGTGCGTGCGAGTGGCGGTTGAGCTGTTCGTCGCGGAAGAAGTTCCCCTTGCGTATGTACTCGTCGGCCCCTTTGCCCCAAGGACAGCGCGAGATCTTCTTCTTGTCCTTGTTGAGGGGCAGTGTTTTTTCGGTATGAGGGTGGCCGAGCAGCCAAGCGCGCCAAAGAGTGTACTGGCTGAGCCTATTGGGCCCGCTCGGTGTGCAGGCATCGACGATGTCGTTGATAAGCGGCAGCCACTCCTGGACATCGCTCCAGAGGCGAATGAAGTAGCGGCAGTGCGCCAGAAAGCAGGTGAGGAAGGACCTCTCGTTGCCGTCGCAGCCCTCGATGGACCCCTCTCCCTCGCCAAAAACCGCTCGGCGGAAAGTAAGTTCCGGGTCGTCGGGGTCCCGGACGTCCTCGTCGCTTTCTGGCAGGGCGAGAGTTTTCGCATCGAGGATCTTAAAACGCATCCGGTTGGCCATGTCGGATGACATCTCCCTGCCGGTAATCATGGTTGTGTGGAAATAGCCCTTTGACTGTTTGATAAAGTAGCTGCGGTATTCATCGGGGATGCACCAGCGGTCGATCATGGCCTGCAGAGTAGAGGTCTTGGGCTTGTCGCCCGGGTCAAGGCCGATGGCATAGAGTCGCATGCGGCCGAGCACCTTGTCCTTATTTTTAGCGATGAGTTGCAGCGCTTTAATAAAATCAGCCCTGTACTTTAACCACTTCTTTTTATTGAGGCCGTGGATAGACAGTTCCGGTGTTTCTGGGACAACACCTTTGTTACTCTTGATCTGTGCTATGCTGGTGTGAAGGAATGCATCTACTACTTTCTGTTCGGGTCCTAAATATTCAGTGTCTCTCGGGTTGGTGGTAACTCCTACTCTCTCTCCCCTGAACCAAACTACTTCTGATGTCGTCGCCTTCTTCTCTTCCTCCTTTCTCTCGTCCTCGGATTCATTCATTGGTATCTGGCGGCCTTGTTAACTCCTAGTATTGGAACCGAAGAAAAAATCACAGCATTCCCTTTTCTCTTTTTGTGTTTCTTCCTTTTCATGACGGTTTGCCCGAGCAGATGAGCTTGTGCGGGCCGGCTGATCCCTTCGATCGGTGTCAGGATGTTCCCCCAGATCGGTATGTATTCCCAGCCGCTCTCTTCGCAAATGACTGCCCAGAGGACGTTCTGGCGGTGCTTGGATTCCTCTTGCTTGAGTGTGACGACGCGAGCGCACAGTTCCTCTTCCCCCATGAGTCGTAAAAGTGCGTAGAGCAAGGTCGCGTAGTGTATGAAACAGACCCTTCTCCACTTGTACCTTGTCTGTAGTTTTTGCTTGACGAGGTGCCATCGGGTATCTACCTTCTGGAAGAGCATCTCGAGCTCCTTGAGGACGGCAGCTTCTGGCTCCTTTTGTGTCCTGTTCTCCCCGAGCATGTACGAGAGCTGCGTGGCCTTGTCCATGGTGAGGGGTCCCAGCCTTGCCCTCTTGTAGAGCCAAATCAATTTCTGAGGCGTGACGGACGAGACGCGGAAGGTGAAGGTTAGTGCCTTTACAGTCTGGAAGAGAGCCGGGCTGATCAGGGTCTTCTGTTGCAGAGAGCGCATATTGAAAGTCTCCCGGATAATCTGCCTGAACCTGCTGAGCCTCGTGTAGCCACCAGTCCTCCTCGGCATCTCGATATAGCTTCCCTTGTCTGTAATCATGGCACCATTCACCAGCCATTGTGGGCCGTAGAGACTGTACTCTCGTTCAACGAGCCCACAGAGCTTGCAGTATGAACCGGTCGTAGCTTCGCAGAAAACAAAGAAGTGCTTACAAGTACCAGCCGACAGCATTTATTTTCTCCTTTTTTGGACAGATTTCTTTTTTTTGTGAGCCCTTTCTTCCCATGACACTTTTCGTAAACAGGCGTTTTTCGTAAAACGCAGGAGACAGGACGGAAGCAATTGCCAGTCAGAAAGCGATGGACAGGAGTGTAACCAAAAGCTACAAGGGCCTCTGCCTGCACTGCTCGCACAGGAGCGAGGACGAACAGTGGTACCCGCTACCGGTGGAAATACGCAACGGGGAAATGATGGTGTTTGGCTGGTTTTGTACCCCGGGCTGTGCCTGGGCGTACATCCAGTACGCGCTGCCGGAGATTAGGAGGGACGAGTGTTCTAGCCTGCTGCATAGCTATCTGCTGCTGAACCTGAGGAAACAGGTGGTGCGACCTAACCCGCCGCGCCACAAGCTCAAGATGTACGGAGGCGACATGGATATTAAAGAATTCCGGTCAAAGGGCGGTGTGCGTGACTGGATACAGCCGGCAGAGGTCTTTAATGAATCAAAAGTAAAGAGAACGTTCATCGGTGCTCAGAGAGGGAAAGCCTACGTGCTCAAACGGGTTTCTCGCCTACCTGGGGTTCGCCTTCTGCGGGAACGCTAACAAGCTCAAGTTTCTGCTTCTTCTTCGTCTTGGGTCCTCTGTCCTTCTGCTTGCGCTTGATGACTTTGTTTTCCGGCGCGTTCTCTGAGTAAGAAGGGGAGGTTGGCGAGTAGTTGGGCATGTCGTCATCCTCCGCCTCTTCTTTCTTGACTCCTCCTTCTGTCCCCTCCTTCTCCTGCTCTAAGCAGACAAAGGGGAGATGGAAGACGAGCTGGACGTTGCTGTCGGTGGTGAAGATGGCGGCCATTGCACCTCGCGGATTAAGACAGAGAGTCACGCGCCCCGTCTTCTTGTCCAGGAGCGAGCAGGCCTTGAGTACCTTCTTAAAGAGGCTGAGTGAGTAGAGCTCGCCGCTGTACATGACGTCTGCTGCAGACCCCTCTGCCAAAAACTCGCTGCCGTACCACTTGGCGCCACACGTGTCCTGCAGCTTCCGTGCACCGGCGATCTTGGTGACGGAGATCTTGTCGTCCTCGATGCCCCACAGTGTACTTTCTACGACCAGGCGGGTAGTGGCTGCATCGTCGGCGTAGAGCCTGAAGTGGCTGGAGCACTTGACGTGGTTCCTGACGACTGCGTTGAGTGCTGTGGCGGAGACATCGACGACCTGTGCAACCTTGGTGACTCCCGTGATGGGCATGACATGTTCCTTGGAGAGACGGAGGTTGCTGACGACCGAGTGGTGCTGGAACTCCTTCCCCTCGGTGTAGAACCCCAACGTGAGCTTCTTGCCCTCGTCGAAAGTGACTTCGAGCCTCATGCCCTCGCGGAAAGTGCTCATCCACGAAGCTGCTTCCTTGAGATCGAGGGCGAAAACAACAGTCTTTCGCTGGGGTGGGAATTGTACCTCATCTCCATCAAAGGGGATGAAAAGATCGGATGATAGTTCCTCGGAAGCAGCACAGACGATAATCCCTTTCCCCTCTTCGGCCTGTACCCTCGCCTCCATGAAAAGAGGTGCGAGTGATTCGATAGCTCTGCGGAATGACAGACCATGGCTCGCAGTAGACCACACGAAGACCTCCTTGCTAGACATACTAGTGAGACCTGAGGAAAAAAGCAAATTCTGATTTATGAAAGCAATCCCTTTTTTTCCGACAAGAAGCCCGTTTTTCGAATAACGGACCCTTTACGAAAAATGGTCCCGTTGTGCAAATATTTTCGGCGGTCGTGCAGGTTTCAAAAAGAGCAATGTCGGCGGTCAAACTAGTGAAAGCGGTGCCCAACACCAACTCGTGTGTGGCGGTCGACTTCAAGAAGCCAGATGACTTTGAAAAGGTAACGGTCGAAGGCAATGACGCACGTGCGGTGAACGGGACGGTGATGGCCTCTGTGCTGTATGACGGCAAGTATCTGACTCTGGCACTTCCGCCGCTGATGGTCGCGTTTGATCCCTCGAGCTACCTGGACAGTAAGAAGATCAACGTGGACTTGGACTTGCGGCATGCAACGAGCCACAGCACAGTGAAGGAAGCCTTTGACGTGCTAAGGGGTATCGACGAGCGCGTGGCGCAGCAGGTCGTGAAGCAGAGGGAGAAGCTGGTGCCAGGCCTGAAGAAGACGGGCCCATTAGCCAAGAGCGACCAGAGCGTGCACGACTGTTACGTGTTTTGTACAAGACCACGTGTGGGCAGCAAGTCCGACGCGGTGTGGCCTCCGAGGCTGAGTGCTACTCTGTCAGGCGCGCGTATCCTAGGAGAAGACCAGAACATCAACAAAGGCGACGTTGTTCGCTGCGTGGTGCAGACCAAGGTGCTGTGTAACAGAGCGGAAAAGGTGACGCTGAGTTGGAGGATCCTGCAGCTGCGCAAGATAAGGGACGGATTGCCGTACCCAGACATCAGCCTGACCGAGCAGGAAGCCTTTGGAATTTCCCTGTCGAGCGAGGGAGACGGAGCTACAAAGTGTTCCATGGATCTGACAGAGGACCTAGTCTAGACAGTCGGTCGGCCGGAGAAAGTGTCTGTATTAATTAAAAAGAAAAAAGTAAAGTCAAATATTCCATAAAACCTGTTATTTTAATTACATACCATACAATTCCGGCTCCTCCGGTAAAGTATAAAAAGTTAATTCACGATAGCTGTTGTTCTCCTCTACACTGCTAAGATCTTCCTCCGCCTGCATGAGCTCATCCCAAACACTTGCAGAGATATTCGAGCTGTCACGGAACTTGGGTACATTGGTAGCACCAGCCTGTTCTTTGATAATGAGATCACAGTACAAAGCATCGAGAAGCAGGCGCGGCTGTCGAGGGCAGAGACTGCGAAACTTGGTAGGAGTCATGGAGAAAATCTCCTGCACAGAGTAGCTGCCGAGACCACGAATAACATCTATGATGAAATCAGGCGTAGGCTTCAGCAAGTCATCCTCGCCTTCAAAACGCTCCACCGACCAGTCACGCACATAGTCGTCGATGTCAAAGATCCGAAAGTTGTCTCTCACGCAAGGGTAGGTACTCCCCAGTATTTCTTGAGACTCGAGCAGTTTGTCGTCGTCATCACGGAGTTCGATGGCGGAGTCATCAACCGGGTCTTGAGCAACATTGACGACCTTGATGGGCCCGCCAAGCCCCGAGTCGATGCAGCCCTGCCAGTCCCAAGGAGCGGTAAGTCGGCGCTTAGGTTCTGGTGCCGCAACTTCCCTGTCGATAATCCGTCCGCTGCGCAGATGAAGACGATTTAGAGGTCTTTGAGCGCTCGCTTCAAGCATGGTTGGATAGCTCTCTTTGGTTCTTTTCAGAAAGTCGAATTATGATATATAAAAACATAAGATTTTGGTTTTCGGAACCTTTTTATTTGTGTGGTGGGAAAAGGTTCCGAAACGGTCCGGATGGTCCGGAACGTGCCTGCAAAAAAAGGCATTTGCGCAAAATGAACCGGCCGGCCAGTGTGGCTATTGCCTTTTTTTACCGGAACGTTCCGGCGGTTTCTGAACCTTTTGCGACCACCCAAAAGGTTCCGCAAACATGTGGGTTTACCTAAACCTCAAACCATGTGTTTGCGCTCCCATTTCAGAATCACAATTCAATCTTCACAAAGATGATGAAGCGAACGATCGAGCAAGGTGGCCGCACCATCAAACGCCGCATGCTGGAGCAGGGGCCGGTGAAGGGGATGGAGAAGATCGATTTCCATCATGAACTGTTCCATCGTCCGCGCAATGAAGAGCTCGACGAGGAGGAATTCGACAAGTTCGTCGAGATCAAGAGGGAAATGAAGGGCGGATTATCAGCAGAGAACGATTGCTTGGCTGTGGCTAGATGCTTCCAGGAGGGCTTCGTACTGTCCTACCGGAATACATCGTGGTGCGATGATCCTGCCTGTATCATCGCAGATGAGCATATACGTGGAGTTGATTTGGAGAAGGGCTTCTTGTCACAGATCCACTATTCGGTGCTGAGGGCGAGCGTGAGGGGAGCGCCGAATCTGCTCAAGTGTCTGCAGCCCGTGGCAAAGACACTGGCCCGCCATGCTTACGCAGTGGAGTGTGCAGCCAAGTGTTTCAACCCGGACGTGGCTCTGGTGATGGCAGGGTTCATGGGCTACATCTGCTTGGATGGAGTGGAACCTGATTTCTTCAAGGGGCGTTCTTCGAGAGAGCTCTCGGGGATGATGCACGCGACTGATCTCGGAGTCATCGAAAGGTTCAGAAATGGTATTGAAGTGGGCGGCTTCACTGTCCCTGCTACGGTGAGTGAAACCAGGCTGGAGATGGTATCACAGATGATGGAGAATGTATGGGAAGCGCTGGGTGCAGAACCAGGCGAGGCGCTGATCAACGTGGCAGCGTTCAGGGAGGGAAAAGAGCGCTGGTGTGAAGATGTGGCAAGGCTGCTCAATACAAGCATGAAAGTCTTGGACAAGATGGTGCGAGCGCACACTGCGCTGCAGAGGTTCGTGAGGGACTAGTAAAAAAAAAGTGTTATGTTTATTAAAGTTTACCCTTTTGACTTTCTGTACTTATACCGGAGGTATTCTTGTAGCCAGTCGTAGTCCGGATGTAGTGAATGAGCAGGAGCTTGGTGCAGCCACCACTGTCTGTCCTTGTCGTGTTCTTGGCAGAGGCCATTAGCCCAGGCCATCTTGACTTTATAGGTAGAGGAAATACACTGGCTGCAGGAGGCCAAGTCATGTGTTTTGCAGATACCGTCACTGTACACGTTTGTGTAGCCATTGATACGTTCCTGGAGACACTCTGTGCACTGCTGGGAGCTGTGCTCATAGCACGTGTCGTTGGCATGAACTTGTCTGGCGACACCTTTGGAGAAGCACTGCAGACAGGCACGTGCCCACTTCTCTTTGCCTCCGCGCTTGCCACTGCGAGTCCTGACCTGCACGAGGCCGTTGGGCTTGACTCTCGTGACGCCCTGTGACATAGTAGTTGGTGCTTCACCGAGTAGGCGGATGAGAATTGTTTTTCTTTTCGTCCTTGTAGTGGTCGTAGGCTATAGCTGCACCCATGACAGTGTCGGCAGCTAGGAACTGTGCTCGTCCAGTAAGTGCATAGAGAGCCCACATGGCACCATGTGTAAAACGGTGGTCTTTCCAGTAGGCCTCGCCACCGAAAAAACCCTTGTCTTTACTGTCGAGAGCGCCCGAGAGCCAGGCTGCTGCAGGCAAGACTGCAAGCAGGCGTAGTCGTTCGTGGCCACTCCAGGCAAAGTAGGTGTAGGCAGCACGTGCAGGGAGGCAGCCAGTGAGGAACAGAGTGCTGTTGTCCATGTTTGCTAAATCCTTTTTCAGTGAAGTTTTTTATTTTTCTTCTTAGCATTACGATTAAAGGCCCATGTGATGCTAGCACTGTGTCCTACGTGTGGTGCCTGCTTCTTTGAAGGTCAACTCTACTGGTCGGGTACTTGCAAGAAGGGCGACCCCCGCGACCTCGCCTCTCTAGTGTGCCGCCCCTACGGTGACGGAGCTTGTATTAACCCCGCCAGGGATCTCCCTGGAGGAGACACTTGGAAGGAACGCATGGAGTTCATTGACGACTTCCTTAAGGACTTTTGAAAATTATAGCCGTTACTCACCCCCCCCCTTGGCCGTTATTTTTAGTAATTTCCCAAATGTTAAATGTCAGAAATTTCTGACATTTGATATTTGAAAAGCGTAGATAGAAACGGATAGGGGTTACCGCGAAAAAAGTTCCCGGGAAAATGCAGCCGTTACCCATTATTCGAAAAACGAGAAACGGCTCCCGGAGCCGTTACTCCCAACCAAGTGATATACGCGAAACCCGCAACGATTCGAGCCGAAACTGGCGAAAGAGGCATTGATACGGCTGAAAGTGGCCTGACAGGAACGGCATTCCTTTTTGCCCTAACATGTGTCCTACCATAACCGCAGCTCCGTTCGACAGAAGTTTTTCGATTCATTCCAGCCTCACAATCCAAAAAAAAGCAAACATGCCAAGGGTGATGATCAGGAACGCTGCCGGCACTGGCACTACTGAGCTACGCAACCCCAAGAACAAGACCATGGCTACTCCAGAAGAGCGTCAAGAGCCCGCCAAGAGGCAGAAGACCGAAGAAGCCAAGTCCGTGGAGCCGAAGCATGGCGTCAGGTCCATCGCCCTCGACGTGGAGCAAGACTTCGACCATGGCGATCTGGCTATCAATTTTATCATCAGAAGAAGCAGCATCAAGGAGCCCAATGAGAACGTGGGTGATCTGCGTGAAGTGCTCAAGGACTTGGGTGAAAAGCTGAAGGGTCTGCAGGAGAACATTGATAAACTCTTGAACAATGACGAAATCTCGAGGAACAAATTCGATGAAGGAGTAGGAGAGGTTGTTGCAGATTTCAGGAAGATATGTGGCAAAACAGAGATTACAGTGACTGATGTCATTGCAAAGGAGGAGGAGGAGGAGGAGGAGGAGGAGGAGGAGGAAGATGAGGATGAGGATGAGGATGAGGATGAGGAGGAGGAGGATAAGTGAGTTATTTATAACGAAAACTGTACTGACTTTATCAATAAAAGACAAACTATACAGGATTATTATCACTAGTAGTTTCCTCAGGAACAAGAGGTCTCACTTCATCCGGAAATTTAAAGGGGCCGAAGGCAATTACAAGACAGCCCACAATACCAATTACAATGACAGCTATCATGGCTGCCACTTCCGGTTCCATAATTAACTTCTTCTTTTTATTAAAATGATATTACAAAAAAAAATTACCCAAAGTAAAAAAAAATATTTAATAATAGCAAACTTGCCTAAGTCAAAGAAAAAATCACTCACATGCGCTTGACAATCTCCCTGCCGATCTTGTCCTTGAGCTTCTCGAGCCTGTCAGCGTGCATTTGCAGATGCTCTCTGTAGCAGTAGAGCTGCTCGTTATACAACTGCTCCGTTGCCTTAAGAAAGGTAAGAGTGGAATGCCCTTCCGCTTCAATCTGCTCCAAAAGGTCCATCCTCGTAGACGTAACCTTCGCTCTGACTATTGCCTTGTGCCTGCACCAGGCCGATCCCCCGTTGTGGCGGTCACCAAAACAAAAATCATCCGGACGGCAATTGAACACGTTGATCCTGACCACCTTGTCACAGCCAATCCTGTCCAATATCGCATGCAGCTGCCACGCAGGCACATCCTTCTCCCTGAGATTCTGAACAGGGAAGTCATCCAGAGACAGTAGCTGAGGGTGCAAGTAACCAGCGACCACTGAGAGAGCCTCGTCTCCACGTACATACTTCGACACCAACGCCATTGGAAGGAACTCCCTGAGCAGGAGCCGCACAAGCTTCTGGCCAATCGCAGTCTCGAAATCTTGATCAATATCTCTCTTCTTCAGCTTCATGATCACAGTGTCGATGAGCCCAGGGACCGGATAGTTGTAACAGGCATGATAGAGGTAGTTGTTGCCATAGCCTTCCTCTCGAACGTTGCCGCTGCACTCCTCGCGTAACCCGATCCCGTTGGAATGTGACTCCTGACCACAATGCGCCGTGTGACGATTATTGCAATCATGGCCAGCATGGCGCAGCTTGTCCGCCATGACAATCAGGCCCATGGTAGATGCAGTAGTCTTTCTACGAGGTCGATCTTTAGACGGCTCCCCGAATCTCTCCATGGCGACTATTACCCTCGGGACTTCAGCAGTCACCTCCATCTCACGAGTTCTCTTCCTGACCAACTCCTCGCCACGCGTATCATTTCTCTCCAAGCCGTAGTCGTAATTGCGTAGGCGTAGCCTCGACAACATCGCCATGATGGCTGCACCGGCCGGGACATTGACATCAACATTGAGCTTGCGACGCTTCGGGTCACGCGGTAAGTTGGGGAACACATGTTCGCGAGGAAACATCATCTTGGGTTCTTGTTGTATTTCTTGATTGTGTGCTCGCAAAGTATGGACAAGAACTTTGAACCACATGATTTCCAAACATCTGTTTGTGTGGTGGGAAAAGGTTCTGAAACGGTCCGGATCGTCCGGAAAAAGGGCATCAGGACAAACTAAACCGAGCGGTCAGTGTGGCTATTGCCTTTTTGCAGGAACGTTCCAGCGGTTTCTTCAAGGGACAAAATGGCATCAGGGCAAACTAAACAGGCCGGTCAGTGTGGCTATTGGCTTTTTGCTGGAACGTTCCGGCGGTTTCTGAACCTTTTCCCACCACACAAAAAGGTTCTGAAAACATGTGTTTTACCTCGACCTCAGACTTCTGGAGTGCTTCCTTGGGACACAGTCTGTGGACGACACAAACTGACTTCAAGAGAAGACAACAAGCCGACTCAAGCATGTCCGTGTCCAAGATGGCCGTCAAGAAGTTCAAGCTGGTGCTGACGCCCGTGGGCAAGAAGCCATTCTTCGTGAGCAAGCCGTCAATGAATGTGGGGGGCCTCCATATGTTTACTATTGAGTTTCGGTCCGCCATGCTTTTTTCTTTCTTCTCTTTTTCTTTTTTTGCTCTTTTTCTTTTTTTTCTCTCTTTTATGTTGACTCATGGCTCTGGACACCATATTTAGGAACGCGATGCTATATGAGAGAACGGCTGGAAGTTTCACGAGACTCTACAGACACCCAGCTACCAAGTTCGTGGAACGGAGACTCCAACAAATCCTGGAACCCTGGATCAGCGAGGAATTGTGCAAGGAGGGGATCATCATGGAGCGCGGCACTCTTTGCAGGCTCGTCTTTGATCTCATCCACAAGTACATGGCTACGGCCTGGTCTAATGGTAGACGTGCACCCTTCGCAGATGTCGTGGAGGCGCGCATGATGGCTACGGTGACTGAGTCTGACGGGAAACGCACGGCTACGATCGAATGGCAAGACGACAGTGGACTTCGATCGGACCTCTTTGTTTTCGGGGTAGGAGTTGAGGATAGTGACGAGGAGGAGGAGGAGGAGGAGGAAGAGAAGGCAGTGAAGAAGAAGAAACAGGAGAAGAGGAAGAAAGGAAAGAGTGAGAAGGGTAAGGAGAGAAGTAAGAAGAAGAGACGCGTAGCATATGAGGAGGAGGAAGAGGAAGAGGGTGAGAAGACTGAGAAGACTGAGAAGAAGAGTGGAAAGAGTGAGAAGAGTGATGAGAGCGAGATGAAAGAGGTGAAAAAGAGGATTGATGAGTTGAAGGAAGAGGTATTCAAGAGTGCTTTTATTGTACTGCAGATAGAAGTAGCAAAGTGCAAGAACATCATTGAGAAAGATGAGATTGAGGCATCACTCAGGGGTGTAGACTTAGAGATTTTCACGGAACTTGCGTACAGTTTTTGGCGAAGAACTGAGGGTAAGTATAGGACAGAAAATGATGATTTGATTGCGCACTTCAAGCATGATGTGGGGTATTATATTGATGTATCCATTGACTGGAGCACTCGTGTTGTCTCATTTGTTTGGCGTACACAGAAACTCAATGGGAAGGGGATTGAGCGTGAAAAAATGTATGAGTTTGAAGTTCCTCACGAGAGTGTGATGAAGTGGTTTGGAATGACTGACAAAGAGGGGGAGAAGGAGAAGGAGAAGGAGAAGGAGAAGGAGAAGGAGAAGGAGAATGAGAAGGAGAAGGGGGAGGAGGAGGTGGAGGAGGTGGAAGAGGTGGAAGAGGTGGAAGAGGAGGGAGTCGAGAGTGACAAAGAGGGTGTAGTGAAGGTGAAGGAAGAGCCTGTGGCAGAGAGCTCCGATGTAGAAGTGACCGATAGTGAGTCTGATGGTGAAGAAGATGAGGAAGAGCTCACTGATGCAGGAACAGCCGATAAACCCATCATTTTTGACTGAGTGGTAGTGACATGGTAGTGTGGAGTGTGGGTGGATTGAACTGAAAGTTGTTATAATTTCTTATTAAATTTGTTTCTGGGTTTCCGAACTTTAATAAGTTGTACGAGTCTAGTGGCTAGGTTCCCGGAAGACTATGTCGGTAGGTTGTGCATAGTTACGTCTTTCCGGGAAATTATCCGTTTCTCTTGACTAGCCCTGTCAGTTATTATTAGTAATTTTCAAATGTTACATGTCAGAAATTTCTGACATTTGATATTTGAAAAGCGTAGATAGAAACGGCTAGGACTGACAGTCAGAAAAAAGTAACGGTTCCCGGGAAAACGTAGCCGTTACACATTTTTCGAAAAGCGAGAAACTGTTACGTTTTCCCGGGAACCGTTACTTTTTTCTGACTGTCAGTCCTAGCCGTTTCTATCTACGCTTTTCAAATATCAAATGTCAGAAATTTCTGACATGTAACATTTGAAAATTACCGAAGATAACGGATAGAAGTTACCGCAAAAAAAGTTTCCGTGAAAACGTAGCCGTTACTCTACAGACGATGTAACGGCTGCCGTTACACCACGCGTGAAACGGCTCCGGGAGACGTTTCTCTACACAATGTCCCCCCTTCTACAGTCAGCGGACACGTGTCCGTCGGCGGTGTCCGACCGGACAAGCAAAGTGGCAGCCGGACCAGACAGGACATTATTGCGAGCGAATCACTACCTCTTGCTACCGTATCACTACCTTCCTTCGGCCATATCACTGTCTCTTTAGACCGTATCGCACAATGGCGTACCTCGTGCCCTACCATAACCTAAGATATCTAGAGACAGCCTTGTCACCATCAGTCCACTCTCACAATCGAACTACCAAAGACAACATGGCTCGTACCAAGCAGACCGCACGCAAGAGCACTGGTGGCACCGCACCTCGTAACACTGCGTACCATCGCATGCGCATGCAAATGGAATTCGAAACCTTCGCGTATATTGTCAACGAAATTGGCATCCCTAACCTACGTGAGGCTCAGGCGCAATGGAAGAAGCAACACGCAAAGGCACTGAAGCGCGCGAAGTACGCGAAGCACAAGGCACGCATGGAGCAGTTTCGCGAGAAGCGAATGGCACTGCGAGCGCGACTAGCCGTGATCTACCGCGAAACGAGCGAACGATGGGATTATTGCTCCTGTGACAATGAAGTCATTGGCACCTGCCATCACTACGCAATTTACAAAGACTCTAACTGTGTCGACTTGACTCAGGACTCTGACTCTGACTCCGAGGAAGACATCGACATCATTAACTAACTACGTCTGATATCTAATAAAATCTCTTTAGTCTGACAAACGCAATTGCCTTTAATATTATAAATAAATCCGGTGTGCCTGAATAGTTCGACTTCCTTTTTCTCCGGTAATATTACTATGAATTACGTTAGGGTTAGGGTTTACCGGAAACCTGGAGACCATAAAAATCTGGCTTTAGGTTTAGGGTTAGGGTTAGGGTTAGGGTTCACCGGGAACCTGGAGACCAGAAAAATCAGGCTTAGGGTTAGGGTTAGGGTTAGGGTTCACCGGGAACCTGGAGACCAGAAAAATCAGGCTTAGGGTTAGGGTTAGGGTTAGGGTTCACCGGGAACCTGGAGACCATAAAAATCAGGCTTAGGGTTAGGGTTAGGGTTAGGGTTAGGGTTAGGGTTAGGGTTA
>Ga0208784_1000525_pt1 | contig 18373 bp, 22 predicted proteins | sample DEB19_08_DNA_FD_184531 | JGI IMG/M metagenome (GOLD analysis project Ga0208784, IMG submission 184531) | Aqueous microbial communities from the Delaware River and Bay under freshwater to marine salinity gradient to study organic matter... | ecosystem: Environmental > Aquatic > Marine > Coastal ... | reverse complement strand
TAACATAACGTGATAGGTAATTTTATTGCGTAAACGGGGGAGATTTTGTAAGATTATTGCGCGATGCGCTAACCCATTGAAAAGGCTAGCAGATAAGGATATGCGGATTTTGACATATCTACATGTCGTGACAGGTGTGACATATTTGCAACATTGCAACACAGGTCTGTTGCAGAAATGTCACGGGGGGTCGGGGTGTGGCAGGAATGCAACAGTGTTGCACGTGAAACACAATAACCCCAGAACCAATGGGGTTAACCGAATTGTGGTTATTGGCATGGAAAGCACACTAAATCGGACGCAACCATAGCGCGAGTGAACCAATCGATCGCCCCAAAACGACGTGATAGCTGGCACGCGATCCGCGCGAGACCCCACCCCGAAAACGCGGCGGCTTCGCAAAATATTGATATGCCACCCTCCCATATCGACCAAAAACAAGGGGTCTCTAAACTCTAGTCTAGAAAGACCCCCCTTTGTTTTTTTTGGGCAATGGGTGGGTATCTATATTACAAAATATTTCAAGGGACTGTTAACGGGGAGTCTATTGGGGTCTAAGTAGATATCTCTCTAGTAGTGGCTAAGGATATATCTTTAAGGATATCTATTAAAGATATATCTTTTATAGTCTTTATTAAAGTATCTCTAAGGATACTATAGCCACCGGCTAAGGACGATAGTGTACCATAATTTCTTGTCTTTGTAAAGGGTCCCATGATAAAATTTTCTTGTAAAGGGAACTGAAAGGGTAAAATGGACGAAGAGAAAAAGACCTTGAGCGATGCTAGTCGCATCTTGAGTGATGATCCTGTTCTGTCTTCCAGTATCGAGGACTCGGAAGAACTGCGTAGAGAGCGCAAGCGGGCAAAACTTCAGGAGAACATGCGGAAGGCTCGTGCTGCTCGTGATGCCAACAAGATCAAGAGGCAGCAGGAACGGAGGCAGTTGCAGGCCCAGAAGGAGGAGGAGCGTCTTCGTAGGGAACAGTTGGAAAAGGAGGAGGCTCTAAGAAGAGCTTCAGAAGAGGCCGAGAATGGCCTTCCGGAGAGCGAAGAGGATCGGGCTGCGGTAGTCATGGCCTATGGGTCCCTTTCAGCGTCCCTGCGCCAACTGGTCGATAAGGAGGCCCATCGCAAGTTCATCGTGTTCATCCGAAAGATGGCTCCGAAGGTTGTCGATGGTTTCAAGATGGGCAGGCACATCGAGGTCATTGCCAACGAGTTGCAGAACGTGGTCGATGGAAAGACAAAGAGACTGATGGTCTTCCTGCCACCCCGCTCCAGCAAGTCAGTCATCTGCTCGAAGCTTTTCCCTGCATGGTACATTGGCAGGAACCCTAAGCACGAGATCATGACCATCAGCCACTCGGATCAGTTGGCAAGCGACTTTGGTCGATCAGTTCGAGACATCGTAGGAGACGCGGAGTTTGGCTCTGTCTTCACCGGAGTTGAACTGAGGCAGGACGTAAGGGCATCCGGCAAGTGGATGACCAACAAGAATGGTTCATACTATGCTGCTGGTGTTCGCAGCCAGATTGCTGGTCGTGGTGCCCACATCGCCATATTGGACGATGCTATGTCGGAAGAAGATGCCATCTCTCCTGCTGGCAGGAAGTACATCAAGGAATGGTGGCCTTCGGGCTTGCGTACCCGTTTGATGCCCAACGGTGCGATCATCATCATCAATACACGCTACCATCACGACGATCTCTGTGGCTGGCTTCTTCGGCAGGAAGAGAAGATGGACATCCCCTTCTCGAAGAGATGGAACGTCATCAAGATTCCTGCATGGCTGGATCGTCACTCTGCGAAGTTGCTGGATCTTCCGGAGGGTTCAAGCTACTTTCCGGAATGGAAGCCAAAGGAAGTTTTGGAACTTGACGAAGAGGAGATCCGTGCAACCAACGGCAGCAGGTACTGGGAAAGCCTGTACATGCAGAATCCCACTCCGGATGAGGGTGGGATCATCAAGAAGTCGTGGCTCAACTGGTGGGAAGCTCCGGAACCGCCACGATGTGATTTCATCATCCAGACCTACGACACGGCATTCTCGACAAAGACGACGGCAGACAACAGCGTCATCCAGACTTGGGGAATCTTCAATTCATTGGACACAAGCGAGTTGAACGGGGTGGAGAAGGTTGTCACCAACCTGATCCTTCTGGGAAACGTGAAGGGACGGTTCGAGTATCCGGATCTTCGAAGGATGGCTGCTAGCGAATACAGGAAGCATAGGCCAGATGTCTGCATCGTTGAAAAGAAGGCAAGTGGTCAGTCGTTGATCCAAGACATGCGTAAGTCCGGACTGCCGGTATTGGAATACACGCCAGACAAGGACAAGCAGTCAAGAGTATATTCTGCGTCTCCGATGTTCGAAGCTGGGCGTGTGTGGTTGCCAAAGGATCGAGTATGGTCGATTGACTTGTCCGACGAGTTGCTGGCTTTTCCGTATGCCCAACATGATGACCAAGTCGATGCATGTGTAATGGCTGTCCATTATGTGAAGGAAAGCTGGCGTCTTTTGCATCCGGAAGATCGTAACTGGGAAGACGAGTTGAACAGTCGAAAGACCAAGCGCGTTGCGTACTGGCGTGTTTGATGGTATTCTTCTTTAACTTGAAATGAGTGCATTGTCAGATATTTTGGGAATGGTCGTAAGGGCTATTCCGAAACAAGCTGCTGGTAAGGCTGGATCAAGGACTGGTCTGAAGTCTTTGGAAGACGCAGTGGAAAATGTCCTGCTGAAGGAAGGAAGCGACGCTAGTCGCGTCTATGACGAGACTGCTTCAAGAGTTCTCCAGCAAGAAGGTAAGAGGATTGCCACACAAGTCGAAGAAGGTTTGGATGTCATTCCAAAGAAGCTGGAATATCCACAACCAAAGCAGGGTTGGTGGCAGGACGAGTTGCAGGAAAAGGGAACTGTTACACTATATCATGGTGCTGATGAAAGCAGGCTACCGAGCATCTTTCAAAAGGGTTTGCTGCCGGATGAACGTGGAAAGACATTTGTAACTCCGGATGCCGATACTGGTTTTGGATATGCGTCCATGACTGGAGGAGAAAAGACTTTCAGAAAAGCTGGAGCAAAGGCAAGGCATAATCCAGAAGAAAATCGTGCGGTTCTTCATCTTGAGATTCCAAAGGATTTCCTTGAAAGATATCTTTCACCAAACCAGACAAGTAAGATGAGTGTCGATAAACTGTTTTCACCTCAAGCAAGAGAGTCCTTTCAACCTTATGACTTCAAGAACAACCAGCCGTATTACGCACTAACGGAACTCAGTTTCGATGCACCAATTCCTCCGGAGTTCATTGTCGGATACTCAAAGAAGCCAATTAGGAAGGGCGCTGTAAAAAAGGAAACCGGTGGTTCGTTGGTCAGTAGGAATCCATACTCAATTACTCGCAAACGAAAGAATGGGTAAATAGAATCATGCCACATGTAGAACGCAATCCATTTGATCCAATTGAAAAGGAAGAGCCAGAGATCGAAGTCGAGCAGACGGATCTTGCTGGCAATGAAACCTCAATTGAAATTGATCCAGTAAGTGGCGAAGTTACCGTCGAGTTTTCTTCCAATAGTGGTAATGATATGGAAGATGAAGACGAAGCAGAGGAAGAAGATGATAAGGATTTTTATCGCAACCTCTGTGATGAACTGGACGATAGTATTCTAAGTGATATTTCCAATTCTGTCTTTGACAGTCTTGAGGCAGACAAGCAGTCTCGTGCCGATTGGGAAAGCATGTTCGAAAAGGGCTTTGATCTGCTGGGCTTGAAGCTCAACGAGACATCGGAGCCATTTGAAGGTGCTTGTACGGCAGTCCATCCAGTCCTCATTGAATCGGCAGTCAAGTTCCAGTCGAAGGCCACTCAAGAACTGTTTCCTCCTGCTGGTCCAATTCGTACCCAGATTCTTGGGACATTCACTGACCAGAAGGAACGTCAGGCTAATCGCATCAAGCAGTTCATGAACTACCAAGTGACTGAACTCATGCCGGAATACTTCGATGAAATGGAACGGATGCTGTTCCATCTTCCACTTATTGGTTCTGCATTCAAGAAGATCTATTTCGATGAGTCGCTGAATCGTCCTGTATCGGAGTTCGTGCCTATCGACCAGTTCTATGTGTCGTACTATGCCACCGATCTTCGTCGTGCCAGCCGATATACCCATATTATCTACTACAGTCCAGTAGAGATGCAGCGGGCAATCATGTCCGGTTTGTATAGGGATGTGTCCCTTTCTGATGCAACGATTCCAAAGCAGTCGGGCATCAGCCAGAAGATCAACTCAATCATGGGCATGGCACCAGCCAGCATGGACAGCGATCCACAGTACACGCTGTATGAGCAGCATTGCTATCTGGAACTTCCCTTTGACAAGATGCCAGTTCCGTACATCGTAACGGTAGAAGAGGAAAGCCGAAAGGTCCTGTCTATTCGCCGAAACTATGCAAAGGATGACAAGCGCAAGGAAAAGAAGGTCTACTTCACCCACTACAAGTTCGTGCCGGGCTTCGGTTTTTATGGCTTGGGCCTGATTCACTTTCTAGGCAACCTGACCATGACGGCAACGGCTGCAATGCGTAGCCTTGTCGATGCTGGCCAGTTTGCAAATCTGCAAGGTGGCTTCAAGGCAAAGGGTGTTCGTATCGTCGGAGCAAACGATCCTATTGCGCCCGGTGAATGGAAGGAAGTCGAGGCTGTAGGCAATGATCTTTCGAAGATGATCATTCCACTTCCATACAAGGAGCCATCACAGACACTCTTCCAGATGCTCCAGTTCATCAGTATCGCTGCCCAGAAGTTTGCTGATTCTACTGAGCAGGTCATTTCTGACTCGGGCAATTATGGTCCAGTCGGCACGACGATGGCACTGCTGGAAGCATCAAGCAAGTTCTTCAGCGCAATCCACAAGAGACTGCACAAGTCCCAGAAGGAAGAGTTCAAGCTTCTTGCTAGAATCAACTACGAGTATCTGCCGGAAGAGCAGGAGATGGATATTCCGGATGAGACCTTGATCATCTTCAAGCAGGACTTTGATGGTAGGATCGATGTCCTTCCGGTATCCGATCCCAATATTCCATCCAATGCCCATCGAATGATGATGGCTCAGATGGCAATGCAACTAGCCCAGTCGTCTCCCCCCGGCATGTTCGATATGGAGGTCCTCAACCGGACGATCCTGCAAGCTGCAAACATGCCCAATATCGACAAGATCATGCCACAGAAGGTGGAGCCTATTGCACTAGATCCGGTATCGGATATCGCAGCAGCAGTCAAGGGTCTTCCTATTCGTGCATTCATTGGCCAGAATCATGATGCCCATGTGCAGGCAAAGATGATGTACCTGCAAGATCCAATGAATGGTGGTAGTCCGATCATGCAGCGTGTTGCTCCGATCATCCAAGCAAACATCCAAGAGCACATGATCATGAAATACCAAGAGCAGGTCAATGGTGTTGCTCGCCAGATGATGACTGCTGCCCAGCAAACCGGCCAGCAGACCGGCCAGAATATCGATGTCAACGATCCAAAGATCATCGAAATGGTAATGGCCCAAGCTGCACAGCAGGTCATGCAGGCCAATCAAGCCATGGCCCAGCAGCAGCAGGCTGCAAGCCCAGAAGCCCAGATGGTCCAGCTAGAGGCACAGCGTCTCCAGATTGAACAGGGCAAGGTACAGGCTCAGCTAGCAAAGGAAAGCGTCGATGCAGCGATGCGTAATCGAGAACTTGATCTCAAGGAAGCCGAGATGCGTATCGACATGATGAAGGAAGGCATCAAGACCACGACGATGGTAAATGAAAAGGAGAAGGATCGTAGCGCAAAGAAGGCTATCGTTGCTCTCCAAGCCATCATGGATCTGGCACAGACGCAGCAGGGTATCGAAAAGGAAAAGGCACTTAAGGCCGCTGATATCCTGACGAGCATGGCAAGGGGACAGCAGAGACAGCAGTAATCGAATATGTAAATGGTTATCTACGATGAGATGGCGGTCTCTCTCAACAAGGAGATCGACAAGCTGACTAAAGTTCTTGTCTCCGGACAGGCTTCGGATTATGCTTTCTATCGGGAAATAGTCGGCAGGATCGAAGGCATTGAAAGTGCCAAGCAGATCCTGCATGACATTCTCAAGGCCCGTCTTCACAACGATGAAGATGATTGAAGAAAAATAATAATAGCAACGATAAAGGGAGCAAGTTGAATGTTTCAAGTTCAGATGGATAAGTCCATCGCAAACGACGAGTGGATCAGTGATGAGGAGGTAAAGCTTTCGGCAAAGGATCTTCCACATCTACCAGCATATCATGTCGTTGTTCGTCCTGTTTCGATCAGGGCAAGGACAAAGGGTGGTGTATTTCTTCCGGACAAGGTGAAGGATGATGTTGCCTACCTGACGACTGTCGGTAAGGTTCTCAAGCTTGGTGACATGGCCTACAAGGACAAGGACAAGTTTCCAAATGGTCCTTGGTGCAAGGTTGGCGATTATGTCTGCTACGCAAAACTTACTGGCCAGAAGTTTGTATTCAAGGGTGTAAAGCTTCTCCTGATCTACGACGATCAGGTCATCATGAAGATTGACAATCCAAAGGATCTTGACACGACCTACAATCTGTCAAACTGATTTGTATACAGTAATATGCTGTGCTAACATACAAGTCTTTTCAACGTAAACGTTAGTTTCGTAACTAGCGATAAAAGGGAATAAAATGAAGGTAACTGAACGTGCTCCATCGGAGGGAGCAGACAAGGTAGATACGGGTTGGTCGGCAATCGACCTCAACTCCGCAACTGGGGCAACAAAGGTAGAGTTCGAGATCGAACAGGCAGAGCAAGACATCCAAAGGGCTTCGGTACAGCCAGATGCAACGCAGGGGAAAGAAATCGTTGCGCCTGAGAAGAAAGTTTCACTCGCTCAGCCATCGGGTGATTTTGAAGACGCAAGCAGGGATTCAACGACAACCTCAAATGAAAATCTTCCTAAAGAACTGGATGGTATCGAAACTCGTGGTGCTCAGAAGCGCATTCGCCAGCTTATCAAGCAGCGCAAGGAGCGTGATGAGCAGATTGAGAAGCTTCGTGAAGAAGTTCTCTCGCTAAAGAACTACGCACAGACTCGCGACAAGGAACTTGCATCGTCCATCAAGACGACAATCGATAGCACGGAGGGTCAGCTAAAGGCTCGCATTGCATCGGCAAAGGAACTGTTCAAGCGGGCAGCAGAGAATTCAGATACGGATGGAATGCTTCGTGCTCAAGAGGAAATGAGTGCGGCATACTCGGAGTCTACCCTTCTGGCCCAGCGCAAGAAGGCACTAGAAGACTACGATGAGACACTGAAGCAGCAGCAGGTCAAGCAGCAGGCTCAACAGCAGCAGCAGCAGGCCGCTAGCCAGCCAAAGTATGATCCAAAGGCAATTCAGTGGGCATCGAAGAACGAGTGGTTTGGCAAGGACCAGATCATGACCAATGCCGCTCTTTCGATTGATGCACAGCTAAAGGAAGAGGGCTTCGATCCTTCCGACGACGAGTACTACTCGGAGGTTGATCAGAGACTCAAGGAACAGTTCCCACATCGATTCGGCGGCCAGAAGGCTGTTGACAACGATGAGGGTGAGGAAGAAATCGCTCCGAAGGCAGCGCAAAAGCCTTCTCAGGTGGTCGCTGGTGCGTCACGCACACCGCGAACCTCTCAGACTTCAAAGGGCAACAAGGTCAAACTGACTCAAGAGGATGTTCGACTAGCCCAGAAGTGGGGTATTCCACTTGAAGTGTACGCGGCAGAAAAGCTAAAGGCCGAGCAGGCCAATGGCGAATACACTCTGGTACAGTAAAATAACAAGCGTGGAAGGAAATATACAGATGACAACACGAGAAATCAACTCACGTTCAAGCAATACTCGGGAAAACTCGAAGCGAAAGCTCCAGTTCGAAGAGCCAAACTGGCTGCACATTCCGGATTCCGTCAAGGAAAGGTTTGCAAACAATGGTAACAGCCTGCGTTGGATTCGTATTACCCTTAAGAATACTGAGGATTACCAGAATATCGGTAAGAGACAGGCTGAAGGGTGGGAGTTTGTTACCTCTGATGAGGTTCCAGAGATGCTTTCTTCCTCTATCGTGAGAGAGGGTGGACGTTATTCGGGTGCGGTCTGCCGTGGAGACCTTGCTCTGGCCAAGATGCCAACAGAGCTTGCCGAATCTCGTCAGGAATTCTATGAAAACCGCAGTAGAGAGATGGTACAGGCAGTAAATTCACAGTTGATGAACTCATCTGACAGCCGTATGCCTATCTCTAATGCAAGCAAGACCAATGTAAGCCGTGGAAAGTCGGCATCTTTCCAAGATTGACCTCAATCTAGCGGTTAAATTGGTATTGCCTTTGTCAATGTCTATCAGATAAGAAAGGAAAGTGTAAAAATGTCTACTTCAAAGACACTATCCGGTCTTACTCCTTCACGCATTGCTGGTGCCGCTTGCAATACGACTGGTTCTAACGAGTATCCAATCGCTTCAGCGTATGCCTCCAATATCTTTACGGGTGATATCGTAAAGGTTGTGAATGGGTATGTACAGGTAATTACCTCAACCGAAGATTTCGCCCGTGGCGTATTCCTCGGTTGCCGCTATGTCGCCAATGGCGAGCCAAAGTGGAGCCGTTACTGGCCCGCTAACACTTCTGCTACGGAAATCTATGCAGAGGTCATGGACAATGTCAATGCAACCTACCTGATTCAAGCAGATGCATCGATGTCAATTGGCGACATCAACAGCCAGAACTTCGGGGTAACTCTCGGTGCTGGTTCAACCGTAACCGGCAAGTCTGGCTTCGGCATCAAGGCTTCCACTCGCACGACCGGCGCAGCAATGCTTCGCCCAGTCGCCGTGTGGGGCGTTGATGGCAACGATATCAACGTTGCAGCCGAGCGGGCTTATCCAGTTGTCGAGGTTCGTATTGCTCAGAACGCAGACCACTTCATTTCTGTAGTGGCCAGCGTTGGTGCAGTAACCTCTGCAACGATCTAATGTAAGGAAGGAGTAAAGAAACATGGCTATTAATCGCGCTAGTATTGCGAAAGAGCTTCTTCCCGGCCTCAATGCAGTTTTCGGCATGGAGTACAAGGACGTAGATAACGAGCATGCCGTTCTCTATGCTATCGAGAACTCGGACCGTGCCTTCGAAGAGGAAGTCCTCTTCACGGGTTTCGGTGCGGCTCCAACGAAGGGTGAAGGCGCAGCAGTCCAGTATGACTCTGCACAGGAGAGCTACGTTGCTCGTTACACCAACGAGACCGTCGCTCTCGCCTTTGCCGTAACGGAAGAGGCAATGGAAGACAACCTGTACGACACGTTCGCGAAGCTTCGTGCCCGCGCTCTTGCTCGTGCAATGGCTAACACCAAGCAGGTCAAGGCTGCCGACGTTTTCAACAACGGCTTCAGCACCTCCTATCTTGGTGGCGATGGCGCAGCACTCTTCAGTGCTTCGCATCCAGTAGTCGGTGGTGGCAACCAGTCGAACACCTTTGGTGCAGTCGATCTTTCGGAGTCAGGTCTTGAGACCGCTCTGATCACGATTGCAAAGGCAAAGGATGATCGTGGTATCCTCATCGGCCTACAGGCCCAGTCGCTCCACATCCCACCGGATCTTATCTACACGGCAGACAAGATCCTCAACAGCACGCTGAGCACGACAACGGTAACGAACAGCACGACTGGCGTTACCAATGTCAACGACGTAAATGCAATTCGTCGTATCTCGGCAATGCCAAAGGGCTACTTCGTCAACCATCGGTTCACGGACACGAATGCCTACTTCATTCGTACCGACTGCCCCAATGGCGCGAAGATGTTCGTCCGTGCTCCTCTTGCTACGAAGATGGAGCCAGACTTCGATACGGGTAACCTTCGCTTCAAGGCTCGCGAGCGTTATTCGTTCGGTTGGTCTGACTGGCGCGGCTTCTATGGTGCTTCTGGTTCAACCTGATAAAGGTTGATATAACCAAAGCCCCGTAGGGAGTCAAACCTACAACGGCAAAGGGGGCGGGATGGAAATAAGAGGTAAATCTCTTTTCTGTCCCGCCCTTCTTTATTTGGTCTTTACGAATACAGATGGTATAATGTAGGGATCTTCAACTACATCAAAAGGAATAGACCATATGTCAACCACTCTTAGACAGGGTTATGTAGTCGGCAGTGGTGCCGTACTGGACGTAGTCTCAAGTGTTACGCTAGCTGATACTCGAATCAGGGGTATCTTTGCATCTGGTGTTGGTACCTTTCTAATTACTGGTGTTTCTACTGATCCATATGGTAATAAGACTGGAACAAACCTTAAGTTCAATCTTACTACCAATGTTGATGCTACGGACATTTTCCTTCCAGCAGAGGGTATCCGAATGGAAGGACCAGTAAAGGTTTCAGCACCAACGTCAGCAGCTACAGTCGCAATCTTCTACGGTTAATATTCAAGTTCAGTATCAGATCATGCCGACCTATACATATCTGGTCAATGACATCATCAACGCTACGGAAAATACCGGAAGTGAGTTCGTTGACTATATTCCGTACATGGTCAACAAGGCTGAAGAGCGGTTGGTCAAGGATCTGGACGATTACGGACTTGTTACCTACACTTCAGTTGCAGTAAGCGCAAACAAGAACATCATCTCACTACCTTCCGGAACCCGCGTAGTAAAGAACTTCAACATCAAGAGCGATGGCACGAAGATCAATCTTCTACTAAGGACCGATGAATTCCTCAACGATTATTGGCCAGTATCCGCTTCCGTTGGAGAACCCAAATACTATGCTCCACGTACTAATACAAATGTTCTCATTGCTCCAACTGCCGCTTCTACCTATGACGGAGAAATCGTCCACATCTCGCGACCGGTCACGCTGAGTTCTGCTGCGGATAGCAATTACTTCAGCGAATACTGCTATGATCTTTTGTTCTATGGCAGCATGGTCGAAGCCCTGATGTTCCAGAAGGACTACGCGACAATGCAGGTATTCGAGGCCAAGTACAAGCAGATCCTTGAACTACAGCGCAACCAAGCTCGTAGAACAAGAAGGGATGACATGCAGGTTCCAGCAAGCCCTGCTGGTGGCGACAATACATTGGTTCCAAACTCAAACTGATATAAAGGGAGAAAGTTGAAATGGCTGGTCTGAAGAAAACACTTAACCTGCTGATGTCTAGCAGGACTGCCGGTGAATCAAAGGTTGCACCTGCTCTTCGTGAGACTAAGGAATATGCGATGGGCAAGGCAAAGGGTGCTGCTGCTGGTGCTGGTGCTACTGCCGCTGGCTACGAAGGTGCCAAGATGGTCCGTGAAAAGATGAAGAGCGATGATGAAGCTCGTCGCCAGTCTATGGACCCAAATGAGATGTACAAGGCAGTTCTTACACCAGATGAGATGGATGTACTTGAGGAGTATACTCGTACAAAGGCCTCAAAGGGTTCAGCTACAAAGAAGGCTATGGGTGGCAAGGTTGGTAGGGGTTGTGGTGCTGCCATGCGTGGCGGTGGTGCAGTAATGCGTAAGGGAAGGATGTGATACTAAAATGGCAAAGTCTAAGGTAAAGAAGCCAGTAGATCCAATGAAGGAAGATCCGTATGCAGCGGATGTAACTTCCGGTATTGGTGGTAGCGTCGTAAAGGAAGATCCTATTCCACCTCCTCCACCCCCACCTCCTCCACCTGCTCCAAAGCCACCAGTAGTCAAGAAGGCTATGGGCGGCAAGATCGGTAGAGGTTGTGGTGCAGCAATGCGAGGTGGTGGCGCAGTGATGCGTAAGGGAAAGATGTACTAAGATGGCCAGACAACGTAGATCTCCTTCTGCATTTGATCGTGCATTTGCAGAAGCTCGCGCAAGAGGAGATAAGACCTTTGAATTTACTACTGCTGATGGTAAAAAGGGAACTTATGGTACACGACTGAAGGGCGAAGATACTGCCAAGTATGAAAAAAATCTATCAGAAAAGGCTAGAATTCGTTCTTCAAATATTCAGTCTCAAGAAGATTCATATTCAATGCCAGCTATTTCTAGAGAAGCAGATCTTGAAACAGTAGCAGGATATGGAAGATCTCCCACAAATACTGAAGTAGATATTCAAGAAAGAACAGATTTTTATGAAAAGCCATCAAGACTTTATGCTGAAAAAAAGACTGGTGGCAAGATTGGTAGGGGTTGTGGAGCGGCAATGCGCGGTGGTGGCGCAGTGATGAGAAAGGGAAGAAAGTAATTTACAATGCCTCTCAAGAAGGGTAAGTCAGATAAGGTAATCAGCAGCAACATCAGAATGCTGATGAAAGAGGGCAGGCCACAGAAGCAAGCTGTGGCTATTGCTCTTAGATCTGCAAATGCAAAGAGACTAGCCGAAGGTGGACTCCCATCATTGGTAACAAGCAAGTATAATCTTCGTCAAGCGATCAATACTCGTGATGACGAGAACATGCCAATGGAAGAGCGTATTGCAGCACAACGTGTAATGCGAAAGGCTGGAAAGACTCCTGTACGGGAAATGAAGCGCCAGATGAATCGTACTGGTGATCTGATGGTAATGAAGATGGGTGGCTATGTATCCCGAGTAAATGAAGCTGGGAACTATACCAAGCCAACCATGAGAAAGCAGCTTTTCAACAGAATCAAGGCTGGTACAAAGGGCGGAGATGCGGGAGAATGGTCAGCTAGAAAGGCACAGCTTCTTGCATCAGAATACAAGAAGCGTGGTGGAGGATACAGGTAACCAATACTATGGCAAAGGGAATGATCAAGGACCCGCAAGAGAGTCTGAAGGCTTGGACAAGACAGAAGTGGCGTACAAAGTCCGGTAAGCCTTCAAAGGAAACAGGAGAGCGATATCTACCGGAGCAGGCAATCAAGTCACTGTCTGCAAGTGAATACGCCGCAACAACGGCAGCAAAGAGGGCTGGTACTCGAAAGGGCAAGCAGTTCGTCAAGCAGCCAAAGTCAATCGCTCAAAAAGTAAAGCAATTTAGGAATTTTTGAAAATGGCACTTACAGACGCAGAAAAGAACAAGCTACGCAAGTTGGGGCTTAGCGGTCTTAACAAGCCAAAGAACACTCCATCTCATCCTACCAAAAAGGGTGTGGTGGCAGTACGTTCTCCTTCTGGCGGCGTAAAGGTAATTCGGTTTGGTGACCAGAAGATGGGTCATAACTATTCACCAGAAGCCCGCAAGGCATTCAAGGATCGCCATGCAAGGAACATTGCAAAGGGTCCGCAGAGCGCAGCCTACTGGGCTAACAAGCAGTATTGGGCTGGTCCTTCTGGCTCGAAGAAGATGCCGCCTAAGTCGCAGCAGTACGTCAGGGGCATCAAGCGATAAATGGCTATTTCAAGATCAAGTGTAGGGAGACAGATTTCAATGCCAATGGGTAAGAAGCCAAAGCTCGGTTCGGGTGAACGATTTGCAAAGCTCACTAAGAGCATTGCAGCTAGAGGCAATGTAAAGAATCCAGCAGCAGTAGCAGCAGCAATCGGTCGCAAGAAGTATGGTGCCGAGAAGATGCAGAAGATGGCTGCTGCTGGTCGCAAGCGCAGCAAAAGCTGAGTTAACGCGCATAAAGTCAACTAAAGGGGAGATTCCAAAGCATGTCAACTAGTGGGACATATAACTTCAGCATGGACATTGATGAAGTTATCCAAGAGGCTTTGGAAATGATTGGTGGCGAGCAGACATTGGGAAACGATCCAAAGTCTGCTCGTCGTTCCATCAACCTCCTTCTTCAAGACTGGCAGAACAGGGGTATTCTCCTATGGTCAACCAATACGACCGTAGTCGATGTTTCTGTATCAGTCACTGCCTATTCCCTTTCATCCAACATGGTCGATGCTATGGAAGTGGTAGTGAACCTAAGTGCTACTGATATCCAGCTTGATCGTATTTCTATGGAAGAGTACCTCAAGATCCCACGAAAGAGCCAGACTGGTCGTCCTACCCAGTATGCAATTCGTAGGGGTAGGTCAAATCCAGAACTCTATCTCTGGCCTATTCCGGACAATGATGACTATTCTCTCAAGATCGAAAAGATCAAGTATCTACAGGATGTCAATAAGTCTGCTGGTCAGATTGCAGATGTGTCCAGACGTTTTCTGCCGTGCATTACTGCTGGTGTTGCTTATTTCATGTCCCTCAAGCGAGCAGGTATCGATGGCAATCGCATCATGTTCATCAAGCAGGAATATGAAGAACGTCTTGCAAGAGCTATGGATGAAGATAGAGAAAGGACAAGTCTGAGGATTGTACCAAAGCTGAACTTGGTGTAAAATACGAAGATGGCTACTACCAGAATAGCATTAGGCATCTGCGACACTTGTGGATTTCAATATCCATATCGTGAACTGAAGCGTAATAGCTATGGAATGATGGTTTGTTCAGAAGATTATGAAGGACAGTATGATCTAAAGAACCATCCTCAGAATAGATCACCTAATGTTCGAGATGACGAGTACATCCGTAACCCCAGACCACCTTTGAATAACGACCGTAATATCGTCTGGAACAACGCCAGTATAGACTGGGAAGACGAAACTCAATACTGGAACCTAGTTTAAGGAGCGGATATGGCTACTCTCACTGGCAAGACGATTGCCAATACATACAAGGATCTCCTACAGGTCAGCAACAATAACGGGGGTGTCGATGGCACCCTCCGTACTGTTTCTGATGGTGAGGGTACCAATTCCCCACTACAGCTAAGCAACAGCGCAGTCAACATCAATGGTACTTTCCAGCTAAATGGAAATACCCTTACTGCAACTGCTTCTGCTCTCAATGCAGTCACGGATCTCAGTGGTGTAACTGGTCTTGTAGCAATGACGGGAGGTACTCCTCTAAGTAGATCCATTGCAGTAGGAACTGGTCTATCGGTCACGAATGCTGATGGCGTGGCTGGCAATCCAACAGTAGAACTTGATTCTACCGCAGTTGTAGCTGGCAGTTATGGCCCTGTATCAAACTTCGCAGTAAATGCAAAAGGTCAGGTAGTTAGTGCATCTACTCCAGTATCGGTATCCATTGCTACTGTTCGTACTTCTGAGTTTGTAGCAGACAACGTCCTTGTCAGTTCTAATGTAAGTGTAAAAGGTGATGTACTTGTAAGTGGTGGTCTTGAGGTTCTCGGAGATGTAAGTTCCAATCATCTTTACGCGACAAGCATCAATGTTTCGGTTTTGAATGCATCCCAAATTACAGTAAGTGTTTTAAATTTTATTACCGTTAGCGTAAGTACTATTACTACAAATCAACTTGTAGTTACTCAGAGAGCTTCAGTAAGTGCTTTGAATGTAATTTCAAAAGTAAGTGGTACAACAGCAGTATTTACTGGAACTGTAAGTGCAAATGAATTTGATGCCTCAATTGCCAACTTTAATGGAAGGGTTTCAGTTGGAGGTGCTATTAATGTAACTGGCGCAGTTAGTGGTACTTCTGCGGTATTTACTGGAATTGTAAGTGCTAATGAAGTTGATGCTTCAATTGCCAACTTTAATGGAAGGGTTTCAGTTGGAGGTGCTATTAATGTAACTGGCGCAGTTAGTGGTACTTCAGCCGTCTTTACTGGTTTAGTAAGTGCTCTATCTTTTTATGGTGATGGTTCAAATCTAACCAATCTTCCAACAGCTCCAGTATCAGTTTCGGCATACACAGTCAATGTCCTTACGGTAGTCAGTGCAGCAACAGTCAATGGCATCATCAGTGCAACCAACTTTGTTGGTGGTGGTGCTGGCCTGACAAACGTCAGTGCAATCTTTGCAGCTAGTGCAACAAATGCTACTAATGCCGTGAATGCCACTTCTGCTGTATTTGCATCAAGCGCAACAAATGCCACAAATGCTGTCAATGCCACATCGGCTGTGTTTGCCTCAAGTGCTACCAACGCAACCAATGCAGTTAGCGCAGTGTTTGCCACGTCAGCCACGAATGCAACTAACGCTGTAAATGCCACTAATGCAACATCTGCTGTATTTGCAACATCAGCGACAAATGCTACTAATGCCGTCAACGCAACCAATGCCACATCGGCAGTATTTGCAGCTAGTGCTACAAATGCAACAAATGCAGTCAATGCTACATCAGCAGTATTTGCAACATCGGCTACTAATGCGACAAATGCTGTAAATGCTATTAATGCGACATCTGCCGTATTTGCAGCTAGTGCTACCAATGCGACTACAGCAGTAAACGTAGCTGGTGGTGGTACTGTAAATGCTCTTAGTGCTGTATTTTCCGGCATTGTATCGGCAAATGAAGTTGATGCATCAATTGCAAACTTTATTGATAGAGTATCAATAGGTGGCGCTCTTAATGTAACTGGAGCAGTAAGTGGTACTTCTGCGGTTTTTACAGGTATTGTAAGTGCCAATGAAATTGACTCTTCTATTGGAGCTTTTACTGGAGCCGTATCGGTAGGAGGGGCACTCAATGTTGTCGGTGCTGTAAGTGGAACAAATGCTGTATTTTCTGGAACTGTAAGTGCTGCGTTTGGTTACTTTACATCCTTTCTTAATGTTGCTGCTTCTACAAGTATTCTAAATCTTACTGCAAAATCACTTACTATGCAGGGTCCTGTAAGTGGTACTTCAGCAATCTTTACTGGAACTGTAAGTGTAAATACTATTGATGCTTCAATTGGCAGTTTTAGTGGTGCTGTATCTGCAACTGGTCCAGTTAATATTGCAGGAGCAGTAAGTGGTACTACAGCAGTATTTACAGGAATTGTAAGTGTAAGTGCTATAGCTTTTGGTACTGGAAACTTAGGTAAAAAGATTGCTGTTTCTGGCGCAGCAATTGCTACTATTGTAAGCCTAACTGATGCTGCTTCGATTGCAGTAGATTTCAATACTTCTCAGAACTTTGCAGTCATGCTGACTGGCAACAGGACATTGGAGAATCCAACAAACTGCGTTGCTGGACAGACTGGCTCTATCTTCGTCATGCAAAACGTATCGGGTGGCAAGACACTTTCATTTGGAAGCAACTGGAAGTTTGCAACAGGAACAGCGCCGACACTTACAACCACTGCTTCTGCGGTGGATCGCATTGACTACATTGTCTTTACGTCTACAGCCATTCATACTGTAGCAACATTGGATGTCCGATAAGACATAAATCATAGAGGAAAACTAGAATGTCAAGCACATATACGACAAGGCTAAGGCTTGAGAAGCAGGGTGATGGAGAGAATCCAAACTCTTGGGGTGACATTCTCAACCAGAACGTCATCGACCTGATTGATGAAGCTGTTGCTGGCTATGTCGTAGTCTCGGTAAGCAGCGTTCCAGTCACTCTTTCGGAGAACAATGGTTCTGTTGATCAGTCCAGAAATGCATCTTTGGAATTTGCTGGAACACTTACGGCAGACGTTACCATTACAATCCCATCACATGAAAAGACGTACTTCATTCGAAATCTTGCTTCTGGAAGTACTGTATCAGCAACTTTTGCAGTAAAGATGAAGACTGCTAGTGGTAACGTGTATACGGTTCCAGACCAGAATACGTTTATTGCTTGCGATGGAACAAATATCCATTCGATCACATTTCCTACCTCTGTAAGCTCCTTCACTGCAAACCAGCTAACGGTAGTCAGTGCTGTAAGTGCAGCTAGTGGAATTTTTCAGACTGGTATCTTTACTACAAACATCCAGACTCCAAGAGTATCGGTATCTTCATCCATTGCATTTGGAGTTGTTTCTGTATCTGCATCAACGACAACTACAACTGATTATTTCACGATCAAGGGGGCTACTGGCAATATTGGATTTGGAACAAAAACTCCAGTCAAGCAGCTTGAAATTACTAAGTCAGCAAGGGCACATATTGTAAGCCTGTCTGATGTTTCGGTATCTGTAAGTATTCCTATTGACTTCAACATTGGGCAGAACTTTGCAATTGAGTTAACCGGCAATCGTACTCTAGAAAATCCAACAAATTGCGCCGCTGGTCAGACTGGTTCAATCTTTATTGCCCAAAATGTCTCCGGTGGAAAGACCCTGTCATTTGCAGGTAACTGGAAGTTTGCAAATGGAGATGCTCCAACACTTACAGCAGTTGCTTCAGCAGTAGATAGACTAGATTATATTGTCTATACTTCTACTGCTATCCATGCAGTTCTGACTAATGATGTAAAATAAGATAAAGGGAACAATAGATCAAATGCCTTTTCAGAATAACGTACTAGCTGGCGCTTCTGGAGCTACTGGCTACGATGTCCCCTACTCGCTGCGCTTCCGCCGCGCCAATAGCGCGTATCTGTCTAGAACTCCGGCAAGCACCGGAAATCAGCAGATTATGACTTTTTCTTGGTGGATGAAGATCGGAGAGCTTCCTTCAGCAA
>Ga0208784_1000524_pt1 | contig 18414 bp, 24 predicted proteins | sample DEB19_08_DNA_FD_184531 | JGI IMG/M metagenome (GOLD analysis project Ga0208784, IMG submission 184531) | Aqueous microbial communities from the Delaware River and Bay under freshwater to marine salinity gradient to study organic matter... | ecosystem: Environmental > Aquatic > Marine > Coastal ... | reverse complement strand
TGGGCACATTGGGAAATCCGACCTCATCATGTTCCTCGGAAAGTGGACAGAGAACATCGAGGTGGGAGGCGACACTTACCAGATGAGAGCCAGTGGTTGGTCTCCCCACGAGATTATACAGGTCGATTGGGCCCTCAATGAGATTGGTCAAAACGTTTGAAGGAGAGATCATGAAAGATTCACAGGCACTGCTCAATAAGTTCAAGGAATCGAAGTTCCTTGTCGCATCCCGTTCCAACGGATACATCTGCCCAGGAACGATGAGAATGGCAAGCTTCGAGGAGGCCATCGGTTTCGGCGATATTGGGACCTGGTCCTCATCGGGACTGTGGTTCCACTCGGGAATCTACCTCATGGATGGAGACGGCTTCACCAATGCCCATCGCCAGATTCGAAAGCTCTTCAAGGAGGGCCTCCTCGAGATTGTGGACAGCGAAGAAAAGAACTACTACGGCAACCACTACAAGGTCCTTCGGATCAAGGAGAACGCATGAGTTTCGAGACAAAGAGCAAGATTGAGTTTGCATGTGTGGTCGTCGGCATCGTCCTACTCTTTGCAATGCCGTTTGCGGTCATGGCGGCTGGCTGATGCGACAGATGAAGATGGTGAACCTCTACTTCGACCGTCACGAGGTCCACGAGGCTCTACGCCAATGGTGTGAGAGGAATCATCCTGCTCTTGTGGAGCACTTCTCTCGCAGCTGTTCAATGGACTGGTCGAACGATCGTCCACGTGAACCTGAGCTATGTCTGTCATTCGACGGTGAGATCGAGGATGTCGAGGAAAGTGGTGGAGACGAGACCAGAATCTTCGCAAAGAGATAGTTAGTGTTATCGGGCGCGTAGTTCAGTGAGAGAACACCTGCTTTGCACGCAGGGGGTCGTGGGTTTGACTCCCACCGCGTCCACCAATTCCTGAGGTGTTGTGTAACGGTAGCACCGCAGATTCTGACTCTGCTTGTCGAGGTTCGAATCCTTGCACCTCAACCACACAAAAAGTTGAACACTCTCTCGTGATTGCTACAATCAATCATCATGGAGCGGACTCTATGTCCAGTGTACTACGAGGCGAAGAGTAAGGCACTCAACAATGGAGACCTCTTTCACCTGGCGGCCTACACCAGGGACGGTAAGATCGGTGTCAATCGACAGTCGAGGTCCACCGCAAAGTTCAGGAAGCGCTACAGCAACAGCCGAGAGACATACCACGAGATTCACGCAGAGGTCGACCTCGTCATCCACTCGAAGGTCATTCCGAAGCGAATCAATGTGGTGCGGTTCTTCAAGGACGGCACTCCTACCATGGCCAAGCCTTGTGTCCACTGCCAGAACTTCCTTCGTATGAAGGGGGTCGAGACGGTGAGGTACACCAACTGGAATGGTGAGTGGGAAGAGATGAGACTGTAGAGTTTCTGCCCCGGTATCCCAACGGCAGAGGAGGTCGACTCAAAATCGACACAGTGTCGGTTCGAATCCGTCCCGGGGCACCAATTTGGGACTATAGCTCAGCAGGTAGAGCAAGGGCCTTTTAAGCCCAAGGTCATGGGTTCGATCCCCATTGGTCCCACCACTTTGATCCCATCGTCTATCGGTCAGGACTCGGGGTTTTCATCCCCGCAAGCCGGGTTCAACTCCCGGTGGGATCACCACTTCGAGATGAATACATAACATGTCACATTTGACATGGAGAAACAATGGCAATTCGTCTTACAGAGTCTCGTCTTCGTCAGATCATCCGTGAAGAGGCGGCTCGACTCACAGAGGCAAATTACTTCACACCCGGAAAGGCCACAGCGATGGAGGTCCCCCTCAAGGACCCAGTCGACCCAAAGTTCGCTGATAAGGTCTTCAGGGCCTACGAGGACCTCTACACGTCGGGAATGGCACCCACCGTTGGTGACATCCAGGCTGAGATTGGTCCCATCCCCAGGGGACAGGACATCTTCGCCGCCCTCGAGGCGGCAGGTCTTGCCGAGGATCCTGACGAGGGCACAGTCTACGAGAAGGGTCCACGAAAGAAGCCGAATGTTCCCTGGAAGGTCTCGTACTATCGTCCCGGTTTTGGAAAGTATCGCCGAGACGGCACTCGCTGGGACTGAGCTTTGAATCTTTCTGGGCCGGATTCATTCCGGCCCTTTCTCTTTTAGCCTCCTGCCAATAGTTACGATTTCGGAGGAGATATGATAACCGCAATCGGTGACGTGATGAGGCAGGCTTACCAGAAGGGCTGGATTACCACCCGTGACGGTAACATCTCGGTGAGGAGGAGGGACCACAATGTCCTCTACATCACCCCCTCTGGGGTGCGGAAGAACATCATCCATCCGGAGAGCATCGTCAGGATTCCAATAAATGACGAGGGTGAACTTTCACTTCCTGATGATGCCCGACCCTCCGGAGAACTGGAGATGCACCGCCTCCTCCAGCTCGAGAGGGGCATCACCCGTGCCGTGGTCCACCTCCATCCCACCAACATCGTGGCCGCAATCTTCGCCGGTTGGGACCTCCAGGAGGTGGCAGCGCACTTTCCCGAGGTCAACCGATACACCCGTGTTGGTCCTACCGTCCCGGTCCTTCCTGCTGTCTCGAAGGACCTCGCTATCGCCACCTACGAGTCCCTCAACGACCCGATGGGCAATCGGAAGTTCGACATCGTGGGACAGGCCAACCACGGTGTGTGCGCTGTCTCAGGTGACCCATGGTCAGCATACGAGCACATCGAGAGGCTCGACCACATCTGCGAGATTGTCCTGCGAAGTGGTGTGAGACCGAATAGTTAGTATCATGCGAATCACTGCGTCTACGCTTCGACATCTCATCCGCGAGACCCTCCTCGCCGAAGCGAAGTTCCAGTACCCAGGTGGCGACTCCATCCACGGAGTCTTCGACTTCTGGCGATACTTCTTGCGAAACGACTTCAAGGACATCAATGGGAGGTGGCCGACATACGGAGAGTACATAGAGATCTTCCAGAAGGCAATTCCCGGATTCACGTATGAGTACGGCAGGGAAGAGTCTCCCGACATCCCCCTCGATAGCGTCATGGGATTCGATCCTGGTGGAAAGTTCCTCAATGAAGTCTACAGGCAGCTCGTCAAGTTTGTGGACAACGATGACAGGAGGGACCTCAGGGTCTCCCGAGCCATCGAGAGAGTCGGAAAGGAGATGAGGCGCCACTCGAAGGAGATTCACAGGATGAGTCGGATTGCCGAGCTGGAGGGGGCAGAGCGAGAGGAGGCTGAGTATGCCGCCTCCTATGAGCCCACGGCTCCTATTGGCTCGCCCCTTGGAAAGTACGCGTTCTCACCCCAGCGTCAGGCGGCAAAGAAACGTCCTCCGATGGAGAGGAATACACCTGTCGAGTCTGCCCTTCTCCGATCAATCATCAACCACTTCGAGGGAATGAGACCCCTCACGCGGAAACAGGCAGAGATGGTGATGGGGTTCATCAGGGATGGACTCTATCCAGACGTCTTCAGGGAACCGCCTCCCGGAGAGTACCACCGCGGGATGGTACTCACAATCGAGGATCTCGAGTTGATGGGTGTGACTGTGCCATCGAACACTGAAGTGGAGGTCCCCGTAGAGATCGCAGGTAGATTCAGCATCAGGCCGGTAGGTGACAGGTTTTCCTCATCCTGGTCTTACGATTTCACTCAGGCAGACAAGTTCTCCATTGGTCGACTCGGACAGGGAGCCAATGATGCGTTCTCAGCCATCTTCACAGCCTCGACAGGCGACAATCCCGGAAAGTTCATAGATGCCGAGGGACTCTACGACGTCGAGATGGAAGAGATCAACTTCTACGCACAGGAGAAGGAAGTCGTCGGCTTGGGAACGATAATCGCAAACAGCGTGAGACTTATGAGGCTTGCATGAAACTAACTGAATCAACACTTCGCAGTCTCATTCGCGAGAATCTCATATTTGAGGGCCTCCTGAAGCCGCCCCCAAAGATGCTGGCAGACATCACCGATTACCTCCAGGGTCGAGCTGCTGGTTGGCTAGCAGATCCCGACAAACAGAAAAACTTTAGACCCGATGACGTCTTTGTCGACCCAGGAGTGATGAAGTTGGCGGCTGGGGACTCAGTACCCATGCACCCAAAAGCGTGGACAGTCACTAGCGGTGAGATGGTCAATTGGCCAGTGGACCTCACTGGGTTTCCGTATCCAGTGGAGAATGCTCCCAAAAGCATCCTCCTGCACCTGAACTATAAAGACCCAGTCCCGAACGTGGGTGGATCTTACGATCCCGGTCTCTCTGTTCAGATTAGGGACGAGAATCTGTTCAAGTCCACGGAGGGCTATGACAAGCTGATGTGGCACATTGACGCTGTCGTTGCACACGAGCTTGAGCACTTTGTCCAAGATCTCCTGAAAGGAGTATCAGGTGGACTGCCGAGCAGGAAGATAAGGGACGAGCGTTTTGACAAGTACGGCCACCCAGAGGAGGGAAATGTGGTCTCAAGGGAAGAGCTCGGCTACGACGGTAGAAAGAAGTACTTCCTGCAGGACACAGAGTTCTATCCGTGGATCCGCTCCGAGGTCATGGCATTCGAGAGATTTGCACGTGGCCTGTCGGGTGCTGAGAGGGATAGGGCACGACGTTCATGGGTGGATCCCAAAGAGCCGGACATCCTACAGGCAAAGGCAGACATCCTCGGTGAGGATGAGTCTAAGTTCTTCTCCGTCCTGAAGGGCAAGGAACCCCTGAAGTGGCAGAAGGCAGTGAAAGAGTTCTGGAAAGCAACACAGTGAAAATCACAGAATCTACACTTCGAAAGCTCATCCGTGAGACCCTCCTATCAGAGGTCGAGTACTCTGGAGAGATCGAGTATCGCGTCAACGTAAAGAACGATCCGTTCTACATGGTGCCCACAGTTACCGTCTCAGCAGTCAAGGGGTCTCTCCTGGTTGGAAAGATCAAGTTTGTGCAGCTGAGAATTGGCTATCAGAAGACGATTGCTGATGAGGCTCCGAGATGTTACAGTGATATTCAGGCTCTCGCAGATCAGGGGATGGTCGCAAGCACCTATTGGTATCCTGAGGGCTCTGACGTCAAGGAGGAGTTCAGGGGCCTTGGACTCGGAAAGGCCCTCTATAGGGCTGCGTTGGGGAAGATCCGTGAGCTGCCTGGGGGTCCCCACATTGCGCTGCCGGCAAACTGCACCAGCCACATTGCAACGTCACAATCAGCACAGCGGGTCTGGGATTCTATCGCACCAGAGTATCGACACTCGGGCAGAGTGATTTACTTAGGATAGTTTCCATATGGAAACCACGATGACATCAGATGAAACCTGTGATACCCAGGGATACCCCAGTCCAGGTGATTAGGATATTCCTTACCATGGACACGGGTTTAACAGGGGGCATCTGGTGAAAGGCAAGAAGTTGATCGTTTCGGTAAAGAACTTTACTCAAAAGTCTACTCTGCCTATAGTTATCTGTGGGAGATTAGGATGTTTGAGTGTCCAACTTGCAAGAAGACCTTTGGAAGTAAGCCTGCGTTTTCATCACACTGGGGATTGATTTGCAAACCAGGCGCTAGAGGACGTGTAAGCGGTGAAGATCACCCAAAGTTCGGTAAGAAGGGTAGGAACGGCTACACTGATCGAGATTGGTCATCTATTCCTTTTGATGATTTGAACTTTGGACAGAAAAGAAAGCGCCTTCTTGAAGAGTGCAACTATGCATGTACTTGTTGCGGTTTCTCTAAGACTCGAGATTGCGGTAGAACGATACTCGAGGTCGACCATATCGACGGCGACCACAGCAATAACAAGAGAGAGAATCTCAGGGTTCTGTGCCCGAATTGTCATGCGCTAACTCCCAACTTTAGAAACTGGGGACGCGGCAAGGAAAGAACATCTACACGTTTTAGGAAAGGGAACGTTGGTTTTGCCGAGGCTAAAGAAGAAAGAGATAATGAGAGAGAGAATCTCAGAAGACTTCAGGATGAGACTATTGTGCGAACCGTAACTGAAGCTTTCGAATCTGGTGATATTGACTTTAGAAGATGGGGATGGATCGGTAGACTTAATTCGTATCTCACCAGTCGCTGCAACACGATGTTTGCAAATCACACTGTGGGCAGAAAAGTCAAAGAATTAATGCCCACTTTCTATGAACAAAACTGCTACAAGAGGTTATAGTAGCACATAATCAAACTGCCCGGGTCGCCCAGAGGTCGAAGGCACCGCTTTTGTAAGGCGGATGGGTAACTCCACGGCGTGGGTTCGAATCCCACCCCGGGCTCCATAATGGAGAGTTAGTCTAATGGTAAGGCAGTGGATTTGAAATCCACCGAGGTAATACTCTTACAGGTTCAAGTCCTGTACTCTCCGCCATTTTAGTCAAACGTCAACAACATCCCAAAGAGGAAAGAATGATCGCACTTCTCGCAATGCTCATCGCCTGTGAGACCCCGAAGCCTGTCAACCCACAGATCACGGATGCCGTGACACAGGTCGATCGGACAAAGCTCGGTGCATTCCAGCCACTTCCCGATAACTTCTTCCTCGAGGGTTCCCATCCCTCCCCTGAGCTCGTTGCGCTCGGTCGTCGACTCTTCTTCGAGACCCAGCTCTCCGCCGACGCCAACATGTCCTGCTCCACCTGTCACAATGTGGCGAAGGACGGGGCCGACGAGCACAAGTTCTCCCCAGGTCACAAGATGGTGGCAGTCGGTCGAAATTCCCCGACGGTCTTCAATGCTGCCGGCCAGGTTGCACAGTTCTGGGATGGTCGGGCGAAGACTGTCGAGGAGCAGGCTCTCGGTCCCATCCTTGCCGCCGGTGAGATGGCGATGCCGGATGCCGAGACAGTTGTGGAGGTCCTCAAGGCCGATCCCACCTACATCACGGCATTCTCCCAGGCCTTCCCCGGTGTGAAGGATGCCCTCACCTTCGAGAACGTCGGTGTCGCAATCGGTGCCTACGAGCGTACCCTGGTCACTCCTTCCAAGTGGGACGCCTTCCTCCAGGGTGACGACACAGCGCTCACGGACGATGAGAAGCGAGGTCTCAACACCTTCATGGAGGTCGGTTGCACGGTCTGCCACAATGGCACCCTCCTCGGCGGTGGCTCCTTCATGAAGCTCGGTGTGGTGGAGGCATGGCCCAACCAGGCGGACCAGGGTCGCTTTGGGGTGACTGGACAGGAAACCGACCGGATGGTCTTCAAGGTGTCATCCCTTCGCAACTCCACCGAGACGGCACCCTACTTCCATGACGCTTCGGCGGCAAGCCTCGGTGAGGCCGTCACCCTGATGGGCAAGCACCAGCTCGGCAAGTCTCTCACTCCTGAGCAGGTCACCGACATCGTGAGCTTCCTCGGCTCAACGAAGGGCAGTCCCGCCTCCTTCTAGTTCATGGAGACGTGGGTGAGCGGTTCAAACCAGTCCCTTGCTAAGGGACCACCGGCGAAAGTTGGTCGCAGGTTCAAATCCTGCCGTCTCCGTACCACTCGCCCCTGATCAGGGATCGTATACGCGGGACCATGCTTGCATGGCGAAATCCCGTCCAAATCGTAGGTTGGCACAGTTCGCGGCTCTGGGGGTTCCCAAAAGCCGCTCTTCTTGTACATACAGCATCTCGTAAGATAGATTATAGAAGAGGGTAGTATGGTCACATCACTTCTTCTGTCTCTATTCATGCCGGCATGGGCATCCGCCACCGGCACGGATGAGATGCTCTCGAACATCGAGATGGTCCCTCCGGTGGTGGTCTTCGTAGTGGACCTCTCATCGGACATGGATAGTCCTTGCGACGGCTCCACGACCGGTGATTCCTGTCTCGAGGACACGAAGTCGGCCATTCAGAGCGTGGTCCGTCACTTCGACACTCCGAACTATGCGATTGTCGGAACATCGGCGACTCCCTCCGGTGACTCCTTCTATCCCATCTCACCGGCCGGCTCCTCCTACTCGGAGATGGTTGCTGCGCTCTCTGGTGTGAGGACGCATGGGACGACCCGAAACCTCGCAGAAGTGCTAGAGGACATCGGGGAGGACTACCTTCGACAGTCCACCACCGACAACGAGAACGATGACGACGGTGATGGGATGACAGGTGACTGGTCTGAGTCTCCCATTGGATACTCTTGCACTGACGTTCACATCGTGGTCCTCACCAGGGACCGACCGACGAACGATGACCAGGTCTCGTTCTCCTACGCGATGGCTTCCTCGACTTCGACCGGTGAAGTCTCCTGCGATACTTCGGGACTCACAACTCCGGATTCGCAGTGCTATTATGACAATGCGGTTGCTCACCTCTACAATTCAGATCTCAGCACCCTGAGCGATACTCAGAGGGCAATTGTCCACACCATCGGCCTTGGCATTCCAACCGGTGGTATCCCAGAATCCCTGTTCACGAATGCTTCCACGAACACCGTAGGTGACGGTGTCTATGACGTTGCAGAGAGTGGTAACGAGATAGTCAGTTCCATCCTCGGCGTGGTCAACGAGATATCGGCAGGGACCTACACGAGGTCTTCACCGGTACTGTCCGCCGACGGATCTCATCTCATCTACACATTCTTCGAACTCACTGGCCTCAACCCGCTAGCTCAAGGTCACGTAAGGGACTACCTCATCGACGATGACCCTGCTTCTCCAACATACGGTGAGGTGATGTATGAGGGACCGAGCGCATACGGTGGTGCGGTCTGGGATGCAGGTGACCTACTTGTCAGTCGTCCTGTCCTTCCTTCTGAGGACAACCCAGAGGATCGTGACGGAATTGGTCAGCGAGACATCTATACTTGGGAAGACGGTGCGGCTTCACTGTCAGCCCTTTCTATCGATCGAGCAAATGGTCGCCTTGGGTTTGACTACAACTTTGTTCGTGCTGTTGGTTCATCATCAAGCGTCCTGGCAGGCTATCTGGACACTACAGTCGGGGCTTCTCCGTGTGCTGCCGACTCTTCCTATGACCTCGACGGTGATTGCATTGTTGACGGCGACGACCTCCAGAAGCTCGTTGACTTTGCACGTGGACTGCCAGAAGCCAGGTTTAGATTCATTGACATGAGCTTAGCCGAGGCTTATCCCGGCGGTGGTCTTCGTGGTTCCTGGAAGTTGGGAGATTCACCATACTCTATTCCCGCAGTTGTTTCTGCCCGAAATGACATGTATGCCGCGGACCCATCTTACCGTGCATTCCTCACTGGTCTTGAAGCTGAGGGTAATCCGTCCATCGTCCTCATTGCAGCCAACGACGGTATGCTCCACGCTTTCCGCCTCGAGGACGATCCGGAAACAGCCACAGATGACGAGGCCGGCGAGGAACTCTGGGCCTGGATTCCCGGCTACCTCCTGCTTCGCGACAAGGACGAGGAGTGGGCCGGCAGCCTCATTGACCTCATGTGGTATGGACGCACCTTCCTCTTCGACGGTAGCCCGGTGGTCGAGGACGTGTGGGTGGACACTGACGGGGACGGCAGGAAGTCGCCTGACGGTTCCGAGTGGAAGAGGGTCGTGGTGGTCCAGCAGGGCATGGGTGGACCCGTCACCCTGGCCCTTGATATCACAGACACAACATCTCCAAAGTTCCTTTGGGAGCAGACTAATACGGTCGATACAACTGCGATGGGTATGACCACGGGTCGACCCACCGTCTTCAACGTCTACGACTCCAGCGATCCTCGGAGGTCAAGGGACCACTGGGTGGCGATGTGGGGCGGTGGAAGGGCAGTTGCCCATGATGGATCGAGCGGCAATGACTACTGGAAGTCGACCGAGGCGAACCTCTACATGTGGAACGTCGGTGATGACTGGCAGGGGACTGAGTCTGCCGGATACAGGAATGAAGGTGACAATATCGGCGGTGAGTTCCCTGACATGCTTACGACTCCCGGTGCCGTCAACTACAACGGTGGGGCAGACAGGCTAGAGTACGCTTACATTGCTTCTGCTCTGGCTGTGGTCGACGTTGACAGTGACGGAGACGGCGACGTCGCCTACTTCCCCGTGACCACCGCCTACCGGCCCACTGATGAGGGCGGTGCCGGTCCCACCGACGCGGAGAGCCCGGGTTCCTCGTGGATCTACAAGGCGATCATCGATGCGTCAGACCCTGATGACCTGATGTGGTGCAAGTTCTACGATCCGATGAATGGGACCGACGGGACAAATGGCGTCGGAGCCCGACCGGAGGTCTTCTACGCAGCGACAACCTCGTGGCTCCGTGACGGTGGACTCGGGGTGTACTGGGGGACTGGTACTCCGTACGACAGGTCGTCGGGCTCTCGTGGATACTTCTTCGCCATGAAGGACTCCGAACCCCTCAGTTGCGCATCCAGGGCTGAGCCCATCCCATGTAACGGGAATGATGGTTACTACCCACTAGAGTCAGGTGAAGGACTCACGGCGGAGCCTGTTGTCTACGCAGGTGTGGTGTACTTCAGCACATACACAGCCAATCCTGATCGCTGTGAGATGGGAACAGGAAGGGTGTATGGAATTCGATTCGATGACTGTTCACCCGGCCTGGACACGGACGCTGACGGTGAGGCGACCAGTGCTGACACACCGTACATAGAACAGGACGGTTACGTATCCGGTGTCACGGTTACCGCCTTTGGAACCATTCTTTACGGTTCCGACAATCCGGATGACGGTGGTTCAGTCGTTGAGGCCATCCGTTCAGCCACAGACCCATTTCTTGGAACAGCTGCGATCGCCTGGATGGAAATCTACTGATTCACCGATACACTTCTATCTCCTGAATATCCTTTCATTGAGGAGTCACATGATAGAGAATAAGAATCGCACGCAGGAAGAGGCAAAGTCGATCCAGGTTGCCGAGGAGAGTCGTGAGCTCGATTGGAAGTCTAAGTCTTTCATGGCTTCTATGTTCATGGGTGACCTTGACATGGGCCTGGCATTCCCCTTCCCACTCCAGAGTGAGGAAGACCGAAAGGAGGGTGATGCAATCATTGAAAGGTTCGAGGCTTGGGCTCAAGGAAATCTTGATGGCGACCTCATTGACAAGCAGCAGGAGATTCCACCACACGTGTGGCGTGGGCTAGCAGATCTTGGGCTTTTTGGCATTAAGATTCCAAAGCTATATGGTGGTCTTGGGCTTTCACAGACAAACTATGTTCGAATTCTTGGCGCAGTGGCAAAGTATTGTGGTTCAACCGCTGCAACGTTGTCAGCGCACCAGTCAATTGGTGTGCCACAGCCGTTGAAGCTCTTTGGCACAGAGAAGCAGAGGCGTAAGTGGCTTCCTCGAATTGCCAAGGGCGAGCTATCCGCATTTGCTCTCACTGAACCCGGTGCAGGCTCCGACCCAGCGAGCATGGTCACCGAGGCCGTGAAGCAGGATGACGGTTCCTGGGTCATCAACGGCGAGAAGCTCTGGTGTACGAACGGGACGCTGGCAGACCTCTATGTAGTGATGGCACGAACCACGTCTGCAGATGGAAAGAAGGGAATCACGGCATTCGTGGTCGAGGGTCGATCTGAGGGGTTGGAGGTCGTCCACCGTTGCCGCTTCCTTGGAATCCGAGCCATCGAGAACGGTCTCATTCGGTTCCGCAATGTCAGGGTGCCTGCTGAGAACATCATTCTTGGCGAGGGTAAGGGCCTGAAGTTGGCACTTACTACCCTGAATGATGGAAGGCTCGGCATACCGGCAGTTGCTGCCTTTGTGTCAAAGGACGTGCTCAATTTCTCGGCATCGTGGGCCAAGAGCCGAGCGCAGTGGGGCAAGACCGTGGGTGATCACGAAGCCGGTGCACAGAAGCTGGCTGACATTGCAGGTCTCACCTATGCCATGGAGACCCTGGCACTTTACGGTGCAGCCCTCAGTGACAAGCATGATGTTGACATTCGAATGGAAGCGGCAACTGCCAAGATGTGGAACTCCGAGCGGAGTTGGGAGGTTGCAGATACAGCATTCCAGCTTCGTGGTGGAAGAGGATTCGAGACAGACAAGTCTATTGACGGACGCGGTGAGGTCGGTTTCCCGATGGAGCGTGTCCTCCGTGACACTCGCATCAATCGAATCGTGGAGGGAACCACCGACATCATGCACCTCTTCATCGCTCGAGAGGCCCTCGACGGCCACCTTCGAAATGCCGGAGGTCTCTTTAAGAAGGGGGCGACCCTACTTGATAAGCTAAAGGTGATTGGAAAGTGTGCGCTCATCTATCCAAAATGGTACATCGGGAACCTCTTTGGGTCGATCTTTGATAAGTTCATTGACTTTGATGACCCATTCATCTCACACCTCAACTGGATTGAGTCCAAGACGAGGAAGCTTGCGCTCACACTGTTCCACCAGATGCTACTCAAGGGTCCCAAGTTGGAGATGCGTCAGCTCATCCTTGCCCGTCTAGTTGACATCGGCGCTGAGCTTGCAGTGATGGCACTGACAATATCGAGAATTCAGACTGAGGAGAGGGTCGGGTCCGGTTTCAAGGGTTCACCGAACCGTGCAATTGTGGAGCACTTCCTCCTCTCTCGACGCAAGGTTGTTGATCGCCTCTTCGAGGATGTGTGGAGTAACTCTGACGAGTCTGCTGCGAAGGTTGCAAGGGCCGTCATGGACACCGCTGATCTTTTGCCGCGACGTGGTGAATCTGAACTTCCTGCCATGGAGAGGAAGTTCTGTAGTGACTACACGCTTCGGTGACGAATATGTAGGGGCATGAAAAGAAAGCCCCGTAATCGTAGAGAGCTCAGCATCCACAACCTGCTCGCCAAGAACTCACCCTTCTCTTGGCGAGCACTTTTTGCATTTATTGTGACGATGGTGGTATCCACACCACTCCTCATCTGGGGTAAACTTGGGGAGACCCATTGGGTTGAGCTGGTGCAGTGGATCGGTGGTTTCTTTATCGCAGGTGAGACTGTAAAGAAGTTCGCAAAGGGTTCAGAGGAAGTTGGCGAGCCCACTCCAGGCCGCGGAAGCAAGGGAGAGGGCGAGGGCGATCTTCAGTAGCTTTTCTGCCTTTGTGAGCCTGTCTTCGACCCTGTCAAGGTGTTCCACGAGTGCCTTCTGGAACTCTGACCTCGCAGCTTCGAGCCGCTTGTCCATGTCAACAGTCATCGTCTCCTTCTCTGAGAGGATGAAGTCCTTTGCCTCCTGGACCGTCGACTTTGCAGCCTCCTTAAGCTCAGCCTTTCCACTTTCCAGTGCCTCGTCAAGGACTTTCTTGGTGACATCCTTTGCCATGTCCTTGAGACCGTCGATCTCTAGTGCCTGCCCCACCAGCTTTTCAAGACCTTCAACCCTTTCCCTGACAACGAATACATCGGGCTTCTTTGCCATGATAGTCCTCCGAGGATAAGTATGTCACAAACAGGAAATGAAACATGGACGATCGTTGCTTCTTCTATCGCTCAAAGGTCACTGAGGTCTATGACGGTGACACAGTCACCGTGGATGTGGATCTTGGATTCTCAATGTCACTTCGCAAGCTGAAGGTGAGACTACTTGGCATTGACACTGCCGAGATGAAGGGTGGAACGAACGAAAGTAAGGCTCGTGCCATTGCCGCTAGAGACTGGTTACGTAACCAAGTCCTCGGTAAGGACGTTTTCCTTGAGAGCAAGGGTCTTGACAAGTATGGCAGGTGGTTAGGAAGGATTCACACGCAGGATGGAAACTGCTGTAATGAACAGCTCATAACATTGGGCCTTGCTACTCCTTATGATGGCGGTTCAAAAAGTTCGAAAAACTAGTGTAAACATGAAAGAGTTGGATAAATTACTAATGCTCAACACATGGAGAACAGAGCAATGACCAAGTTCATCGCAATCGCTTTTGCCCTCGTCCTTCCCTTCCTTCCCGGTTGCACCGGTGGAGACGAGAAGGAGTCCGGCACAACTGACTCTGCAGTCGATTCTGCAGAGTGATTCAAGGAGAAACAATCATGAAGAACGTAGCAACTTTCGTGTTCGCATTCCTCACTCTCACCCTCGCAGCATGCGCCGATGATGCCGCACCTGCCGAGGAGAAGAAGGCCGAGGAGGCAGCACCAGTCGCCGAGGTCGCACCAGCCGCCCCGGTCACAACTGAGGCCACACCCGCCGCTGCCGAGACCACCGTGGTCCCGACCAGTGAGACGACGGCCGGCGTGGCTCCTGCCGATGGCAAGCCCGCTGCAGACGCGAAGCACTGAGCTATCGCAAACAACGATGCCCCGACCTTGTGTCGGGGCATCTTCATTTAAACATCTGTATGCATTTGATACATTCATAAGGGCAGGCAATTAGGCGCTGCTTTATCGAGTGGGATCGGTGATCGATCTCTTGGGTTTCGAAAGTAGACCATCCTACGCTTTCGACGCTGGTGCTCGCTGGCGATTTGTGCCCTGAACTGATGTTGGTTATCGGGTAGTTTAGCCAGGTGAACGGGGTGAGGTTCAGAACTCCCAAGTAACCACACATTCACGTGAGCAATGATGAGCTACGAGTTTAAGAAACTGTTAGTGGACATCGCTTATGCAAACCTTGGCCTCGTGCCACCAAGCCACTATCCTCGCAGCAGCATCGGTAGTCTCAATGAAAGCCTTTCCTCTATGGATGAAGTCTCACGTAGAAAAGCAACGAGGAAGTTCAGGAAGTTACTTCGACTTTCCCGAAAGGGAAAGAAAGGTGATTGGAACAAGAGTTCACATGACAGCAAGCAATCGGCCGTGAGGGCCCATGTCTTTAGAAAGTACGTTCTGTCAATAGTCACAGACAATGATGAGTAACACATTGTGTTCAACGTGTGTTCACAGTTGACAGTTACACAGTTAGGTTTCTGTCGGTATAATTAAAGTTCCGCACTGTGGTCCTATCCCACGCTAGCGGGAATAACCAACGGAGAACGATGCTGCACCTGCACTTCGTGCTCCTCCTGCTCCTCTCGACCGTCATTGGTCCTGAGCCGGAGGTCACGCAACACTACAGGAAGGGTCTGGTCTGTGAGGACATTTCGACCAAGATAGAGAATAGGGAAAATGCTTGCGCTATCGAGCGTGAGCTTAAGAATGAGGGGTTTGATTCCCCACTAATCGAGGCTGCTCTGCTGAATGCTTACGCAGAGAGCAAGTTTGACAATTGGGCCGTAGGTGATGGTGGAAAGTCAAAAGGGATTTTCCAACTTCATCGCTCAGGCCTCGGCAATAAAATGACTGACGAACAGAGGCATGACATCAAGTCCTCTGTGCGGAGAGTATCAGTTGCGATCAGGAAATCGCCAAAGTTACAACGAGCCATCAATAACGGTGCGGAGACGAGTGAACTCACAAGACTCTTCTGTACCGAAATCATGCGACCAAAGAATCGGGCAGTCAAGGCTCGTGAACGAGCAAAGCTCGAGAACGAGCTCTTCGAGAGTCCTGCCGCCAAGCGCAGACAGCTACGTCGAGTCGCAGGTAACGATCAGGTATAGGTGTGGCGATCTCAGGTATGTGAAGACTCCTGCGGGTCCTATCGTACGTGTCACGGTGCTCGAGGAGTCAAATGGAGGCTTCTCGGGCACCGTCGATGCGGGAGATGATTGGAAGCTTGTCGCATCTGGTGTTCCAAGTTGTCCACCTGATTACGTCAGTTTCTTCCATGGTGGACAACTTGCTACTCTTGAAGAGTTTGAGAAGGACCATAGGACATGGGAACTCTCAAAAAATGAGTCAAAAGTTACGAAGAAGGGTGTTCTCCGAAAAAGCCGTGATTAAACTTAAATCATGGAGGAATGGTTCCTCCGGTCAACCAGAAACAAGGAGAAAACAGCATGTTCAGCCTCATGACCCGCAATCCCTACACCAACTTTGATACCTTCCTCGACACCTTCCTCGACGATCGAAGTAATCGTGGCACCACGAAGGCGGCCGTACAGGCCCGCGCCCAGATCAATGAGACCGACAAGGGCTATTCCATCGCCGTGGAGATGCCCGGCCTCAGCCGCTCCGACATCGAGGTCTCCACCGAGAATGACCATCTCACCGTCACCGGCACTCGTGAGGTCAACGGCACGAAGTCCACCTACTTCCGCTCTTGGAGTCTCGGTGAGAATGTCACCCAGGAGGGCATCTCGGCACGGTATGACGCCGGCATTCTCTATGTCGAGGTTCCCGTCCAGAAGACAATGAAGCGGGTCATCTCCGTAGAGTAGTCGACAAACTCTCGACAACGGGGCCGTCGTTCCTTCGGGTTCGGCGGCCTCGATTTTTTTGCCAGCCTGTAAAGTTTGCGCATAGTTGAATAGTTACCCTTACGACTCAAAGGAGAATCATCAAATGGCAATCAGGCTCACAGAGACGAGACTTCGTCAGATCATCAGGGAAGAGGCATCGAGGCTTGCAGAGATGGGCAGAAGGGATCCAGTGTATCCAGCATCACAGACCATCACTCTCGGCGGCGACACGGTACGTCGTACAGGGGCCATGTCACGCCCAGACAGAATGTTTCGGATAGCTGGAATGTCCGACGTGGAGCTGCGGAAAACACTTTCTCGCGTCACAAGTGCCCATGGATGCACATGGGAGACCAGAATCGGAGGCGCAAGCCCTGGTCAACCTTGGCTAGAGACAACGCAGGGAGCAGGCACCATCAAGATCTCGGGTCCTGATGATATGGCAGTTCAGGACTGTGTCGATGAGCTCGCAGCAATGGGAATCGCCTAAACTTTCAGGAGAATCATCAAATGGCAATCAGGCTCACAGAGATGAGACTTCGTCAGATCATCAGGGAAGAGGTAAGAAGCCTTGTAGAAGGACCTGGTGATGCTCCCGTGCTACGCGGAGGGCTCCACCCTAGACCAACTAACGACAATGGTGAACTAACGCCTGACCAGTTGGACACCATTTTCAAGGTCGCAGTAATATACCAGCTTTTCAATAAGGCCGGCTACGATATGTTGGACATGGGTCGGTGGCCAGGAGAAGTCGCAAACTATCCCGAAGACCCCGTCAATCAGATACAGGACCTCCGGCGCCAAAATAATCCAGTCACTGAGAAGTACGGCTACTTCTTCATGTTTGACCTCGGAGAAAGACTAAGGAAGTTCAACATCAAGGGACCTACTACTGGTAGAAGACTCGTTGATAAGATCATGGGCCCGGGCTCAGCAGACCGGCTAGAATCTTGGTGGAGAGCTCTTTATCGAGGCGTCCATGGTTATGATCCGATGCCAAACTTTGCTGATGTAGAGTCGATGGATCTCGATGGTGCTATAGATCAGCTCAAGAACTACAAGGGGGATGTGGCTTCAAGGAAGGCTGCAATCAGGGGAGACCGGGCCATGGCGGGCCGAGCTGCGTACCGTGAGTTCACGAAAGACATGGACAGGGAAGAAAGGCCCTACTGAAGGTGATTCTTCGTTAGTAAGCCTCCCAGGTTACACAGGCCTCGGGAGGTTTACCCATTTAAGATGCTAGTACATGAATTCCCAGACGGTTACGCCCTTCAGGGTGACTGCACCTCGGATGAGGTGATAGACTTTGTCATGGGAACATGCGGACCCTTGAAACTCGTTGCGACAGACCCACCCTACGGGAACCTCGTCAGTGAGGACTGGGACAAGTGGGAAGGTGACCAGAAGTCATTCGCGGACTGGATGCTCGGTTGGTCCAACCGCTTCAGCGAGCTGGTTGTCGACGGCGGGGCAATGTACGTTTGGGGTGGATACGGCAAGCCCGGATTCCGACCCCTCTTCGAGTATGCCTCACGTCTCGAGTCAGAGACTCCCTGGAGAATGTCAAACATCATCACATGGTCCAAGAAGAGGGCATATGGTGTCAGGCACAACTATCTCCAAACACGGGAAGACCTCCTGTACCTCGTGAAGGGAGATATAAAGAAACCTATTACCTTCAACATTCCGTTACTCTCAGAGAAACGGGGGTACGCTGGGTATACCCCGAAACCCGGTAAGAAGACCTACGTTTGCAAGTCGGAGTTCTATCGGCGGACCAACGTCTGGATGGACGTCACAGAGATTATGCAGGGAAAAATTCATCCCACACAGAAGCCCCTCCGCGTCGTGGAGATACCCATTGAGACCAACACCGACGAGGGTGACTGGGTCTTCGACCCTTTTGCCGGTTCCATGACCACGGCCTGGGCTGCGAGGAGGCTCAATCGTAAGTGGGTCTGTGTGGAGAGGGACGAGGAGATCTTCTGGCAGGCCTGTGAGGCCCTTCGTGAGGGTGAGAGGAAGCGTTGAATAGTTAGACAAATGAAGACTATTGACCTCCTTCGAAAACTCGTCCGTGAGGAGCTGGGTCGCAACCTCCAGACTCCGCCGGCCATTGACAGGATGATGGACTGGCGAAGGCTTCCAGGCGTTGAGGTGACCATTGCACCGGACCCCGTCGCTGGCATCTGGAATGTCACGATCATTGATACTGAGCGTGGCCGTAGGCTTCCAACAAGGGCATTCAAACAGGAGTCCGAGGCTATTCACTA
>Ga0208784_1000519_pt1 | contig 18505 bp, 18 predicted proteins | sample DEB19_08_DNA_FD_184531 | JGI IMG/M metagenome (GOLD analysis project Ga0208784, IMG submission 184531) | Aqueous microbial communities from the Delaware River and Bay under freshwater to marine salinity gradient to study organic matter... | ecosystem: Environmental > Aquatic > Marine > Coastal ... | reverse complement strand
ATTTATATTAGACCCGCACACAACGTGGGGTCATTCAACCGTGACGCTCATTATGAGGTCACACAACATAGGAGGTCATTTTATGACTCATTTAGTATTTCGCCCATTCGGGTCAACGGTTTTGAACAACAGAGAAAACTTCATCAGCACCTTTGATAAGATGTTTGATGAAATCACTCGGAGAGATTTCCCCGAACTCTTTCAACATTGGGGAGCAGAACCTTTTGGAAAGGCAGCATATCCTAAGGTCAACGTAATTTCGCATGACGAGTCTGTAACTATTGAAGCAGAACTCGCTGGTTACAAGAAGGACGAAATTGATATTGAGGTCAAGGAAGGCGTCTTGACCATTTCAGGTGGCGCATCTCAATTGAACGAGCAAACTGATAAATCCGTTTATCTACTTCGTGAACTCAAGCGTAGTTCGTTCAGTCGTTCATTTAAGCTCGGTGACCAATTGGATGCCTCAGCAGTAGACGCACAGTTTGACAATGGGTTACTCACAGTTACCATCCAAAAATTGACTAAGGAGCCAGCAAGTAAAAAGGTTACAATTAAGTAATTCCACTTTAACCAACAGGAGGTTTGTATGTGCTGTTGCGTAGAATGTAAGTGTAGTTGCTGTATTAACCACATAGCCGATTAACTAGGAGGTGATCTATATCGGTTATGTCTGGTATCCAACCTTAATTGAGGAGATAAACTAGAAATATAACGAGCCGGACTCTCACGGGTTCGGCTCGTTTTTCTTGGAGAATATATGAGTAAATTTTTTAATTTCAAAACACTGGTTTCATTTACTGCATTAGCAATCGCAGGATGTGCCGCACTGTTTTCTGTGACGGGTATCGGTACCTTGTTCGCAGGAGCAGCAGTCTCTGCGATGGTTATGGCGAGTGCTTTGGAATTGGGTAAGTTGGTAGGAATTTCTTTCTTGTATCGTTACTGGTCAGAGATTCCAAAGGCATTAAAGAGTTATATGGCAATCGCAAGTGTCATCTTGATACTAATAACTTCGGCAGGTATCTATGGATACTTGTCCTCTGCGTATGCGAAAGTTGCAGCAGAACCATTGAAGATGAATGCAGATATCCAAATCTATAATTCTCAAATAGCTACATTAGAAGAAGAAATCAAGAGAAAAACCGCACGTCTGGACCAAATCATTTCTCTTCGTGGTCAACAAGAAAATCGTGTTGATGAGTTGATTAGTAAAAGCACTACGGGGTCAAATACAACTATTCGTAACGCACAAAATAGTTTAGCAGAATTAAATAGAACCGCAACAACACTACAACGTGAAATTAATCAAACGTCTGCACAACGAGATACGTTGAAAGCAAAGAGTATTACAACCGAAGTAGAAATCAATACAAATTCAGACATCGGTACGTTCGTATATATTTCACGTGCAATTGGTGTGGAACTTGATACAGTAGTTAAATGGTTTATATTAATAATTGTATTGGTTTTTGACCCACTTTCAATCTGTTTGGTTCTTGCATATAATTTCTTGGTCAAACGAGAAGAGAAACCAGAACAACAAAAAGAAGAAATAAAGACATTTGCGGTGTATGACGAAAAACCAGCTGAAGTAGAACCCGTTGTGGAAAATAAAATAACTGTGGTAGAAGAATCTCCACAATTAGACCCAACTGACCCATATCCTCAATATATGACTAAAGCAGAAACAGAAGAAGTATTGGAAAATTTCTGGAAAAAGAAGACTATTGCAAAATACCAAGATATTAATATATTTTAATAGACCCCTTGACAAACTCCCCAATTAGGTGTATATTTAATGTACTACTTAATTGGGGGTTATTTTGCCTATCAACGTTGGTTATTGCTGTATCAATAATACACTCAACAAGCGTGGTATCACTACAGGTCGTGCTATGCGTAAAGCAACCTTTGAAGCTAAGGGGTTGAAGTACGCATCTGAACTCGCTCTTGCGAACGCCAAAGACCTCCTACAAATCCTTATGTGGAACGCCGATAATGGTGTGAAGGTATTCCGTATGGGGTCGGGTATCTTTCCGTGGGGTACGGAATACAAAGAGACACACCTTCCCGATTATTTTGAGATTGTTAGTACGCTCAAGATGTGTGGTGACTTCGCTAAGGCTACTGGTCAACGTATCACCGCCCACCCCGACCACTTCGTAAAGTTGGGTTCCGAGAAAGAATCGGTTGTACTGAATTCTATCAAGGACTTGGAACTTCATTCTACTGTATTTGACTATATGGGATTGGAAACAAGTCCGTACAATGCTATCAATATTCACGTTGGTATGAACTTCTCCGAAGAGACTGCACAACGTTGGATTGATAATTTCCGCCGACTGTCACCAAATCTTCAAGCTCGTATGGTGGTAGAGAATGATGACAAGGAATCAGCATTCTCTATCGTTCAGTTGTTCACGTATCTCCACGCAGAGTTGAATATTCCACTCACTTTTGATTACTTCCATCACCAGTTTCACCCAGATGGATTGACCACCCAAGATGCAGCAGAACTTGCTACCGGCACATGGCCGGAAGGTATCACTCCACTCTTTCACTATAGCGAGAGTAAAAATATCAATGAAAACGTTAAAGGAAATCCTCGCGCTCATGCTGATTATGTGTTTTCTCGTATTGACGATTTTGGACTCACATTGGATGTTGACCTCGAAGCGAAAGCGAAGGAACTCGCCCTCTTCAAATATCGAGAATTAGTATGAATACACTACTTGACATTCTTTCAGTAATAGTATATTTTATTATATCACTACTGATAATCGCAGTTATTGGAGTAGTGTATTTCGTATCGGTAATCGTAATACTATTTAATGAACTTATTAATTACATTAGACGTAAACTTCAATGTCACCACGCATAACGAAGGTGAATATATTCGTGACTTACTCGACCAGTTGGTTCCATATTGCGAACGGACTGGTGATGAGATTGTTGTGGTAGACGATAATTCCACAGACGTATTTACTGCGAATCTGTTGTATGATTATGCAGACAAAGATAAGATTCAACTATATCAGCATGAGTTGAATAATGATTTCGCCGCACATAAGAATTTTCTGAATAGTAAGTGTACAGGTGAATACATTTTTCAAGTAGATGCCGACGAAAAGTTTCACGATAATCTATTGACCTATCTACACGACATCGTGGATAACAATAAGAATATTGACCTGTTCTTGATTCCCCGTGTCAACATTGTTAACGGACTAACTGCGGAAGATATTCGTCGTTGGGGATGGAGAATCAATGAAAAGGGTTGGGTAATGTTCCCAGACTATCAGACTCGTTTGTATAGAAATAATGAAGAGATAAAATGGGATGGAAAAGTACACGAACGTATTGTAGGATATAAGACACAAGCACCACTCCCAGATGAAGAGGAATGGTCATTGTACCATATCAAGGAAATTGAACGCCAACGTAAACAAAACGACTACTATGCAACCATTACACGCTAATCAAGCACTCACCTACGATGATATCCAACTGATTCCCGGATATTCGGACATTGAATCTCGTCAAAATATTGACCTTACAACCCAACTGACAACTAATTATAGTATTAGGGTTCCGTTGGTCGCATCGCCGATGGATACGGTCTGTGATAGTGAGATGGCAGTCGCTATGGCGGAACTTGGTGGTATCGGATGTATCCACAGGTTCTTGACTATCGCACAACAGGCACACGAAGTTGCATTTACCAGTAAGACGGTTCGTAATCGTGATTGGTGGACGCCATATGTGATGGCAGCAGTTGGAGCAAATGGTGATTATCTGGAACGTGCACAAGAATTAGTTAACAATGGTGCGAATATTATTTTGATTGATGTGGCACACGGATATCATAAGTTTGTCCGTGATGCAATTCTTAACTTAAAGAAGAATCTTCCGTCTAGTGTAGACATCGTAGCAGGAAATATCGCAACTGGTAACGCAGCAGAAGCACTCCAAGATTGGGGAGCAGACGCACTTCGTGTTGGTATCGGTGGTGGGTCACTTTGTACGACTCGTGTTAAGACGGGATTCGGTGTTCCGAACGTGACCTCATTATCTGATGTCGCTACGGTGGCAAAGGTTCCTGTGATTGCGTGTGGTGGTATTCGGAATAGTGGTGACATTGCGAAGGCGTTGGCAGTTGGTGCAAACGCAGTTATCCTCGGGTCACTTATCGCAGGAACAAAGGAAGCTCCTGGTGCTATGATTGAGAAGTCAAATGGGTTATATAAGCGGTATCGTGGTGCAGCATCCTTGGAAACAAAGAGTATCCACGGACAAGCACAACGGAATGTTGAAGGTGAATCAACTATCGTACCTTTTAAGGGTAAAGTAAAGTTTGTGGTGGATGGACTGTTGGATGGATTACGTTCTGCACTATCGTATGCTGGTGCAAGTAATCTGACCGAGTACTTCCCTGAATATGTGATTGTGACCAATGCAGGAGTTCGTGAGGCACAACCGCATCTACTCTAACCGGAGGAGATATGAGAAAATTGATTACGATTGTCTCATGTATGTTTGTATCAACCGTTGGGTTCAGTTCGTTGAAAGTGATTTATGTACCCAACAGTAGTGTATATTCAAATCCTACCCCAGTTGAACAATTTATGAACCGTATTGCGGACATTGAAACGCCGGGTGGCGGGTACCATACAGTCAACAAGTATGGAATGATGGGTCGGTACCAATTCAGTTCACAAACAATTCAAGCAGTTGGACTCCGAGTAACCCGTCAGCAGTTTCTACGAAATAAAGAGTTACAGGATACGGCGATGGTTCGTCTGATGACACAGAACGAAGAAGAACTTTCACCGTATATTGAACGTTACACTGGTCGTACCGTAAAAGGGGTACGTATCAATCGTGCTTCAATTCTGGCCGGTGCTCACTTTGCAGGTGCCAATGGAGTAAAAGCATTCTTAACCAATAATAGTCAAACGGGTACCGTTGATGGGTTCGGTACCTCGCTGAAAAAGTATATGTCTTATTTCAGTGATTTTCATTTACCCCCATTGAGAGGATAAAATGTATACCTTTGTAGTAGTAACATTGTCACTTATCATAATTGGATTATCATACGCATGTTGGAATCTTCTAAAAAAGAATGAAGAATTAGAAGATGCTATCAATGAATTTTATGCCCGTACTAACGCAACAGTACGATACATGCGATTTATGGACGAACGCCAGATGTTTGAACGTGACGATGAAGTAGGAGAAGTATTCAAATTATTAGTTGAAACAGTAGAAAAACTCTACAGCTTCGTTACGGAGATTCGTGATGGTAACACAACAGAACAAGAAACAAACCAATAAAGTTTATTTTAGTCAGGAAACTGAAGACGCAATTATCAAATATAATAAATCAGATGACCCCGAAATTCGGGAACAATTGTTTAGAGAAAAAATACATGGACCGCTTGATAAATTAGCTGAAAACGTTATCAATCGGTTCAAATTCCCATATATGGAGGGTACCTTTGACGAAATCAAGTCGCAGGTAGTCTCCTTTCTGGTTATCAATTTACATAAGTTTACTGAAGATAAGGGTAAGGCATTTTCATATTTTAGTGTAATTGCAAAGAATTACCTTATATTACACAACAATAACTCATATAAGGAAGAAAAACGAGTGCTATATTTCTCGGACCAAACGGAAGATTCATTTAGTCTCGAAGAAATGTTGATTGTAGAACCAGAAACCAAAGACGGCACGGTTGATATGAAGGAATTCCTCAAACTTCTAGTAGAATACTGGGAATTTAATTTAGATAGGTTTTTTAAGAAGAAACGGGACCGTGAAATTGCATCGGCTATAGTAAAATTGATTGAACGTATTGATAATATTGACAATTTTAATAAGAAAGCCCTCTACCTAATGGTACGGGAAATGACCAGTTACAAGACCGCCCACATCACCAAGGTCATCAACAAGATGCGTCCGCAAATTATCAAGATGTTGAACGAGTTTCGTCGGTACGGACATCTTTCGGACCCCACGACATATTTCCAGTATAAAAAATAATTCCTATCTATTTATAGTATAGGATTTTAGGGGGTTTTCTATGGATATCAATTCCGAACTGTACGATGGGAAGAGTCTATCCGACATCTTCTCAGAAATACACAAAAATACCGACAGTAAACGAGCTCAAATCAACTCGTTTATTATGAAAATGGTCCAACTCATCCGCACACCAGAAGATGCTGCGGTGATTGGACCTATTGTGCAGGGATTCTTAGAAGTCAACGTCAAGAATGACGAGCACTTGGTCCGTGTAGCACAGATTGCACAACGTATCGTGTCGGTGGGCGTCAAGTCCAGTGCCGCATCATTGGATGGGTTGTTGTCAGAATCAGAAAAAGAAGCATTGCTCGGAGATATTCAAGCAGAAATCCAAGACCTTCAAGAAGATGTGAAGGACTTGGATGATGTGTTTGCGAGTAAATCAAAATGAGAACATTCGGATCGGTACCATATGGCGTAGATATTAATCAGCTAGGTGCCTCCGAGGTTCCTAGATTTTCTATTAACCAACCATCTCCATATATTGATGGGTTGGTAGAAGATGTAATAGTTAATGAAAGCCATCCTAGATATTCTGTAGATGGCAGTAATCTGGGAGATATCCTTGTCAGAATAATTCCCGACGACCGCGGCGTTCCAAAAGAAAAATTAAATTGGGCAAGTCCCTTAGAGTTTAGTATTCAAGAATTTCCTTTAAAAAATGAAACGGTACTAATTTTCTACTCGTTTGGAAAGTTATATTACACACGACCAGTAAGCACAGCAAAAAAGGTAACAGAAAATTCTTGGCCCGGATTAAGTGCGAGATTTTCTCCTATTTCAACAGCGGTTAATAGTGATTCTGCGCAATTAGCAGCTCAAGGTGGACCCTCATACCAACCGTCTGAACCACAAGAAGCATTTACTTTGGGTAATGAGTTCAAGGAAAACCCCGATGTAAAACCGATTCGTCCAAATGAAGGGGATGTTATCCTACAAGGAAGATTTGGAAATATTATCAGATTTGGGTCTAGTTTATTTAGCAACCAAACGACAACTTCACCAAAAGCTAACTTACTTATTACTGTGGGTCAAAATGCCACACCTAAAGAAGTCTCTACGGCCACACCGACTCAATACTCTCTAGTATACGAAGATATCAATAAAGATTTAAATTCTATCTGGCTGGTTACAGATGAAACGGTTCCATTTGAAGCAGCAACACTTAACACCGCATCTAGTAATAAAGCACATTTAAGGTCCACAGAAATATCAAGACAGTCTCCGTATTACACCGGAGCACAGATATTTGTTAATTCTGATAGAGTTATTTTAAACAGTAAAAAAAATGAAATGTCGTTATTCTCTAAATCGGAAATAAACCTTAGTGCCATAGGTTCTATTACGGTAGATTCTGAATCTTCGGTGTTTATAACGGCTAATTCCGATATAAACCTCGTCGCAACTGATGATTTGTTTCTAAAAGGTAATAATGTCGTACTTTCTTCTGTAAAAAATTTGTCATTTAAAACGGACGGTAATTACACAATTCTAGGTAAAAAGATATTTATAGGAACGTCAAATGACACAACCGAACCTATGGTGTTGGGGGCGTCATTGGCCAGTTTCTTAGGAAAATTAATAGACATACTTACTACACAGTTACCATTAACCACCGTAGTGACGCCCACGGGACCAGTTCCAGCGGTATTTCTTCCGGTAATTACTGGGCTGAAAGCCTTACAACTTAGCGAATTGGGACTAGTACCACAGTCAGCGACTTTCAATAGTACAGATAACTTTGTCACAAAGAATAACGTATGAATATTAAAATTCCATTAGATAAGATAGTTCCCGATGTTACATTCTCCGGGTCTATAGATGAAATAAAACAAAGAGCAAATAATATCGTTGACACATACGAATCTAAAATTCCACAAGTACCACAGATACCTCAAATTCCTAGTTTAATTCAACAAATTGTTCCAACTATACCATCATACGCTGAAGTAAAGGAATACATCGATTTCAGAATTAATGAGTTAAAACGACAAAAGCAAGAAGCGACTATTAATGCACAGCGTGATTTGGTTAAAAAAGCAGAAAGTACGTTTACCGTTAGAAAAGAACAGATTACTAATAATAGTATAAGAAATATAAGTCGTAATGTTTTAGGACGATTTAACAACCGATAGAGGATTTTATGGACAAAGCACTATTTAGAGCATACGTAAAAGAACTTGTAAAAGAAGCAGTGGAAGAAGAAGTTAAAAAAGTTCTTCCTAAGTTACTCGGTGAAGCGGTTGCAGAAGTAAAATCACTTCAAGAATCCACACCGACTGCAGCACCAAAACCAAAACTTTCACGTGCTCAATTAGCAGAAATGATGGGTCTTGACCGTATTGGTGATACCATTGTAGCAACAACTGGTAAGGTAATGCCAACACCGCCGAAGGGTGTTCAAGAAGATAACCCAGCATTCCAAGCAATCAATAAAGATTATTCTGCTATGATGAAAGCAATGAAGTTGGTCTAATTTATGGCACAAAAATTCATCGGAGTTACTATCCCAATACGACGAGGACAAACAGGAATGTTTGACCAATCGGTTACATTGATTGAACAAACTCGGTCAAATTTTAAAAATTTAATTTTGACCAAGAAAGGAGAACGTATTGCTCAACCAAAATTGGGATGTGACCTCTGGAGAGTTTTGTTTGACCCAAGTACAGAGGACTTATTGACCGAAGCACGTTTGGCGGTCGCAGAAGCTGTTGACAGATGGTTACCGTACTTAGAACTTACTGATTTTCAAATTACGCAAAATAGTGATGAAAATATAATCAATATTACATGTACATATAAATTTAGAAATAACCCAAATGTCACCGATACCGTGACCATTTCTACACGGGGAGTATGAGATGTCCAGTAACCAAAGAATCAATTTACAACCTCGACCAAACGTTAAGCAAATTAACTATCTTTCTAAGACATTTGGAGATTTTAGACAGAATTTAATTGAGTTTGCGAAGTCGTACTATCCAAACACATATTCAGATTTTAACGAAACTTCTCCAGGTATGATGTTCATTGAAATGGCATCATATCTTGGTGATGTCTTATCATTCTACATTGATAATCAGTTCAAGGAAAATCTCTTAGCTTACGCCGAAGAAGAAGAGAATGTTGTTACTATTGCTCAATTTTTAGGATACAAGCCAAAGTTAATTTCACCCGCAACGGCAACTGCGAAACTATACCAACTAGCGCCAGCAATTTTAAGTAATGGGGTATACGTCCCAGATACCAAATACCTTGTCAAAGTTGGAGCAGGAAGTAGATTCACTACGGCTGGACAAAATGTCATCCAGTTTAGACTACTTGAAGATGTAGATTTCTCGGATATCACCGCAGAAAACTATATTATTAATTCATTCTCTGGTGGCAATCCATCGACCTTTATCGTCACCAAAGAAGCACGTCTTATTGCGGCTGTCGAAAAAACAGCAACGTTTACATTTGGAAGTGCAGAACAATTTACTTCAGTTCTTCTTCCAGATGAACAAATTATCGGAATTTCAAATATCGTAGATTCCGATGGAAACAAGTGGTATGAAGTTGATTATCTCGCACAAGATGTTATTTTAGACGACCTTGACGTAACTACAAATGGAGAAATTGGTAATCTTCCATCTTCTAAATTAAGATTACGTAAAGTACCAAGACGGTTTGTTACAAGAATTAACAGAGAACTTCGTATGGAGTTATTATTTGGTTCGGGGGTTGATAATACCGCAGAAACCAATTTAGTTTTGGATTCTCGTCAAATTGCAAACGCACAATACGGCAACACAATTCAAAATATTTTAGGAAACACAGCACTTAACAACGTAAATTTCTTAAATAGTAATGCATACGGACTAGCACCAGCAAATACCACACTAACGGTAACATATTTGGTTGGAGGTGGTGTAGAAACAAATACACCATCAAATACTATTGTTAATGTTGGTAACTTAGTCACATTGAATGACACTACATCGTACACAGCACCAGAATTACTAGCGTTTAATGCAGCGGTCCAAAGTATGACAATTAACAATGACTTACCTGCAACGGGCGGTGGAGCTGGAGAATCTGTAGACGAAATTCGTCAAAATGCACTTGGATTCTTTAACGCACAGAATAGAGTGGTTACCGCTGATGATTACACAATTAGGTCGTACTCACTTCCATCAAAGTTTGGCCGAGTGTCTAAAGCATACGCAGTACGAGATGAACAAATTAATCAAATTTTAGCAACGAATGATATTACATATGTTAATAATCCAGTTCGTCCAAACGCAATTAATTTGTATACATTAGGATACGATAAAGATGGTAAATTAGCTACATTAAATACGGTAACAAAAGAAAATTTAGCAAGATATTTAGAACAGTATAGACTACTAACAGATGATGTTAATATTCTTGATGCGTTTATTATTAATATCGGTGTACAATTTGACATTTCAGTATTCCGTAACTATAATTTAAATGATGTACTTGCTCGTACTATTGGAACCGTGCAAGATTTCTTTAATACTGAAAAATGGAACATTGGTCAACCTATTATTTTAGCAGATTTAACCTACGCCATCGGCATGGTAGACGGTGTTCAAAACGTTCGTGATGTTCGTATTTTTAACAAGTATCAATTTAAGGATGGCGCAAATTATCAAAATTATCGTTATTCTATTAATGATGCAACAATTGATGGAGTTATTTACCCAAGTCTCGACCCAAGTATTTTTGAGTTGAAATATCCACAAACTGATATTATAGGAACTGCCTCACAATGAAAAAATTCTTAACAGCCAGTAAAGACACGACTCTTTACGAAGCATTTCCAACAATTAATGTTGGGCTGGACGAAATTCTTGAAATTGGTAAAGTCATCAATACGGACGTAGACGTTACCAGCTCAACTGCGTACTCAACAGGGTCAGCTCGTACATTACTTTATTTTGATTTACCAACAACAGAAAGTGTGTTTTCTGGGTCAAATTTTTATTTAAATTTAAAGTTAGCTAATGTACAAAATGTAAGAAGAAATCAACAAATTATTATCTACCAAGTATCTCGCTCGTGGGACGAAGGTAGTGGATTTTTCTATCAAAATGAAGAAAATGTAAATGACGGAGCGACATGGAGACAAGCAAGTGGTAGTTTATCGTGGAGTATGTACGGTGGCGACTTTTTAACTGGAGCTACCACACAAAGTATTACGCTTTCTCAATACCCACTACAAGATATCAGAGTAGACGTTACCGATATCATCCGTCCATTGGTCAGTCAATCGTTGCAATCGACATTTCGTGGATTGGCGCTTCAATTCCCAATTTCGGATGAATTAGATGTAAATAATAAGGGAGTGTTGAAGATTTTTTCAACACAAACGCATACTATTTACCAACCAACACTTGAAATTACGTGGAATGACCAACTATTCTCAACCGGTAGTTTACAAGCAATTCCATCTACGTTGAGTGTTAAAATTATTCCATCAAATTTAAAACAAACATATACGCAAGGTGATGTTACGAGAGTTAGTTTAGTGGTACGTGACGAATACCCATTAAAGTCGTTTGATTCTACATTAAGATATAAAAACAAGTATTACTTACCAACATCTTCTTACTACTCCATTGTAGACGTAGAAAGTAACACCACGGCAATGCAATTTGATGACTCAACTAGAATTAACACAGATAGTAGTGGGTCATATGTGGTGTTAGACACGACCTCGTTATATCCAGGTAGATTCTATACATTAAAATTGAAAGTAGCAAGCGGTAGTTATTCACGTGTATTTAATACTGACACAGTTTTCCAAATTGACTTATGATTCCTATTTTAGTAAGCGGGTCAAATCCAGACAGCGGTAGTGTTATCAATAAAGAAACGATTGATATTTCGTTTTCTTTAACTGATGTTACGGCTTCATCCGCGAATAGTGGGTCGATGAATGGAATGAGTTACACTTCGTCAATCAAATCTAACTACACCGCAACGGGACAATCAGTGGTTATCCCACGTGATCCAGATAACATTCAAGATGGATATGTCTATTATACTCCGATATATACTGAAAAAATTAACTATGAAGTCTGGAAGCAACGAGTAAATAAAACTTTTCAAGAGTTAAGCTGATGGCAAATCAAGAAAACTATAAAAGCAATTTACAAACATTAAGTGAACAGTATAACAAATACACTGTTTCACGTATTGTTGCTACAACCAAGGACAATTTGTTGGAAATGGAAGTACCAGCAAACTTTCCGCAACAAATTACTAAAGCAAATATTGAAATTAATCTGTATAGTTTATCCGATAATTCTTTAATTTTCTCCGATTTCATTTCAAATAGTATTACCGGTGCAGTTACATTACAACGATTACAATATAACATCGATGGAATGAGTAGAAATTTGGTCTTTATCGACTTCTCAAAAGTCACTGATTTACTTGTTCCAATTGGTCAATACGGAGTTTCCCTTAATTTCTTTGAAGATGAAATTGGATCATATGTTAACCCATCACTCAGTATTTCTACTATTTCTCCTTCACGTACTGAAGTAGAATTATTAGGTACAGATATTAATGAACTAAATCAGTTTGCATTACCATCATTAAATTCTGTTTGGATAAAAGATGCTTTAAAGCAGGTATTTAATCAAACGGGAAGTAATGTACGTATTCCTGCAGACAATACAGTATTAACTACTGGTTCCATTGGTCAGCAAATGTCACAATTTGTCGCTACATCTATCGAACAATATAATTTTGATGGTGTATACAATATAGCACAGTCTATATTAGACGGCGCATATATTACCGCTACAACGGAAGTGGATAGTTTACTGGCTAATAATACAACCAGATTTACCAATGCAACTTTAGCAACTATTATCAGTAGTTCATTAGTAGCAGAATATAAAAAATATTTAGATACCAACACAACAACAGTTGGTCAGTTACCATATGACTTAGTGGTAGGAGATTGATTATGGCAATCACACCAACAGAGGTAACCAGAGTATTTAGTGTAGTTTCTGGGTCAACAAATCTATTGAATAATAACTTGACTGTTACTTATATTAAAAATAGTAATGCGATTCCAGCGGATATGCCAATGACTGTCGCTAACGCTTCTGCTGATTTTTATATTAAAGTTTCTCCTGTACCATCAACACCTGTACTTGAAGTATATCGGTCTGGTAGTACAACATTGGTGAATACCAGTACTCCATTAATTATTCCACCAACTAGCTCAAGAGAATTGGTGGTTCGATTGAGTACGACGCTGGAAAACTTTGAAGTACAAACACGACCAGAATCGATTACATTTAATTTGGTCGCAATGGTTACATCAAGTACTAGTACTAATGTTAACACTAATAGTAACACAACAACTTCGGGTACAACAAGTAATAGTGGGGGTGGTGGTACCTCACAAAGTGATTCAACGTCATCGGAAACTTCTTCTCAATTTTAAGAGATAATACATGAGTAAGATACGCGTAACTTGGCAAAATCCAGATTTCTTACAAAAGACCTATAATAAAGGTAAAGATGGGTTAGGTAAGGAATATACCTCGGACCAATATCAAATCACTTTCACAGCAGATGAATTAAATCGTTTGTTGGGAGAATTTAATAATTTAATTGCAACATATAGCGGATATAATTATAAAGAGATTTCAGACGTTTTTGAAGAAAGTGGTCAAAGTTTAAGTGGGGCGATGGTCCGTAAACTAAAACGCGAACTAAACAGAATCTTGTTTAAGAACACGCTTACTAATGTTTACACGTATTTTCCATTTAGTGATAAGCTTGCAACTTCGCAGTCTAAAACAAATGTTATGAAGTATATGTTAGATATCCTACAATCATATCGGGATATCACACAACGAATTTTAAATGTAGAGAGTGGATTAGCTGAGTACGCCGACTCAACACCTACTACGGGAGAAAAATTACCAACGCTGGTTGAAGTTCCAGAATCAAAGACACAAGTAACGGTAGGTGTAACTTTAGTTATTACCAAGTTACAAGTACCTCTATTGGAATCATTAATTAAGGCAGTTAATACCTCTATTACAACTAAAGCATCAACATTTTTTGATGATACCCGTGAACTTAAAACATTATTAAATCTTGGAAATGACCGTCAACTAGTCGTTCAAGCATGGAGAAAGTCTCCATCTAATCCAAATGCAATTCAACTTAAGTTACTGTCTGCGCTGGACACTAATGTAGCATTATACGATGTAGCATTCATCAGTCGTGAACTTGCAAAAACAGTAATTGATACTGTTGAGTTTGATTTAGGACCAGAAGCTGATACTACTCCGTATTTACGTCCGATGAACACGGATGTTTCTAAGTATATCCCCAATAAGCGTTCATTGAATGAAATGACAATGGAAACATTAGGAATCGCTACTGGGTCAGCTGGCGTAATTATTAGTGGTTCACAATTATCATTTGACGATAGAGCATTCCGCAGATGGTTTACTAGTGACTTTAATTCATCAGAACTTAATATAGACTTTACTGACTACAACAATTTCGTTTATTATGGGTCAGCATATAGTAGACTTCTTTCTTTCAAACAAAAGTTATTAAAGATTGAAGAATTAACGTCTGCTAGTATTTCGGCTAGTGTGTCGAGTAGTACTATTGGCCAATCATTAAAAGCCGTTGAAAAAGAAAATATTATTAGAAATTTTGACGGATATGAACAATTCCTCTACTTTGCAACGGAATCGTTCGTATATACCGCAAGTGCATATTACAACACTTCTGGTGTAGAATATCACACCACCGCGTCTTGGCCAAAAATGTCAGACGGAACGCCGTGGAGCGCTAATAGTGTCACTGCGTCAAACTGGTTAACTGTCCAAGGTGCAATTGCACAACGTTACGATGATAATAATCCAAATTATTTGACAAAACATCTTCCATCACACATCCAAGACAACTCAGATTCAATTGAATTCTTGACATTGGTAGCAATGTTCGGTCACGTGATGGATAATTTAAAGCAATATATTGACCAATTTGGAAATATCTATTCTACAAATCCAAATCCGTTTGAAGAATTGACAATGGACCAAGTGTATGAAGTAGCACAGTCATTTGGTTTACAACTTCCTAATGCATATTCAATCGAAAACCTTGATACTTTTATCTCATCAATCGCTGGCGAGACTGGTTCACGGTCATTGGTAGCGGAAACTTGGAAGAGATTTTTACATAGTGCAATTTACTTAGCAAAAACTAAGGGGTCACGTACCTCATTTAATGCTTTATTAAACACATACGGATTAAACTCACCAATTCTACAGATTAAGGAAACAACATATCCGGGTTCTGCTAACTACATTCAATCAGATGAACTCACATATGGTCTTGAATATACTGGGTCTGTAGAAAGTCATATTCAAGTTCCATTTGTGTCTGCATCGATTACCGCACAAACATTACAACTACGATTTAATCCAAACGCACGTACAAGTAGTTCTATCGTAACAGGTGACCAAAAATGGGCAATTGATATTGTACCACACCCATCGTCATCTAAATTAGATTACGGCAGAATTCAAGTAGTGAGTGGGTCTGCTCGCACCGTTATAGCAACCAGTAGTTATTTCCCATTATTCAGCGATGATTACACAAACATTATGTTACGAAGTCAATCCGCTGACATCTCAATCATCCAAACGGACGGTGACCAAGTATTGTTCCAAGAATCGGCATCAATAAGTCTTGGAACACTATGGAATAGTACTACTTTTGTTTATATTGGTGGAAGTGGGTCAATTAAATTGGGAAATAAATTCGATGGTGTTGTAGATGAAGTACGTTTGTGGGGAGAAAACATTTCTAACGATGACTTTGTATCTCAAGCATATGATCCTGGTTCATATTACGGTACAAATTATACTTCATCGCGAGCAAATCTGTATGTACATCTTCCATTCAGTATCCCATCGTCGTCAGTAACTCAGTCAATCGTAAATGAAAGTCCATACGAAAATATCTCACTAATACCATCGGTTCCGGTGGTAGGCTTTACAACCGCTTCATATGAACGTATATTAAGAAGTATAAAGCAATTTACACCAATTGTTGGGTCTACAATTTATACTAATAAAAAGGTACACGTAGTCGCTCCACCAACATTTAGTGCAAACTTTGTTGATGGAGATGGTACGAGAGTATTGAGTCCTAACGCCAGTATCAAGACAATTGAAGAAAAACAATATACCAGTGGACAAAATGTTGTATCGTTCGCAATTTCACCGACCGATTTTATTAACCAAACCATCTTAAGAACAATGGGCGTGGTGGATGTCAATAATATCATCGGTAGTCCACGATATATCACGGGTTCAGATTATCCAAATCTGACGGAACTTAAAAATTATTTCTTATCTTACTATAACGAAAAGATTAATCCAAACGAATATATCAGATTCTTCCGTGACCTTGTAGATGCACCAAGTGATTACGCAATGGATATGGTTCCTGCTAGAGCAAAGTTGTTAAATGGAATTGTTATCGAATCATCTATCCTTGACCGTAATCGTTCTATTGTACAACCAAGTGTTGCTGTAGATGGTACGGAAACCAAGACATTCAATAATTATATTTCTGGGTCTGGATCTGTTGGCGTTGGAGCATATACTTTTGAATTCTTATATCCAATTAATGGGGCTCCAACGATATTGTCAGATATTCTTCCAATGTCTGGTAGTGTTGATGTAACCGGAGACGTTGGACCAATTAGTAGCACCAGTCCAACTGAGATGCCAACGTTTAGACGCATTAAACAATACGTAAATAATATTTTGGTCACGGCGTCCATACTTGATGAAAATAGTTCATTTGATACATTAGAAGCAAACTCTATTGATGCAAATCCACGTGGAGATGTCACTTCGTCGGGGTATCCAAGAAATCCATATCTTGGTATTCCAAGTAGATTGGCAAGTGAAGAAAATACGTTATTACCATACTATGACATTAGACCACGTGCTGACTTAACGGAAATTGGAACTACTTCATATTTCCACAAAAATAATGGTCAATACTATTATGAATTTGACACATTATACAGACAATTGTATGTGGCTAAATTGGATACCAACGTATCGTCGCCGCTTAACCAAGTATACGCAAACGTAACGTTGTTACAAACTAGCTCACTTGTAGCAGAACCAGGTAGATATAGTTCGACCATCTCAACAACGACCGCATATACGTCTGGGTCATACAACACTGGTGTTATTAAGTTAGCTAACTTGTTCTCAGTATATAACGTAAACGGTACATCGGGATTACGACTCAGACTGTATCGGGATAGTAATTCGAGAGATACGGACAGAACACGGGCATTTACTACCGTTCCGACAGGTGACCACGGGGTTCTATTTGACGGATTACTTGAAGGTAATTCAGATGTATTTCCATACGTTATGATGCAAACAACGGATTCTACCGTTTATTATAGTATTGATAATACTACGTCAAGTGATATAGCTCCGAACGATGTCGTATTGAGATATTTCGCCTACGACCCGGCAAGTCTGATTCCTATTGGATACCTACCCCGCCACTACAAGTTTAGTCGGGATAATACTACGGCATTAAAGAGAAGAAATTATCTTGGATGTCGAGACGTTGGAACTACGTTTGACGGGTCGTCGCCTGTTATTGTTGGACCGTCCGTGGGTAATACTATTGTCGTCAATAGTACTAATATCCCATCGCAAGGTATAAATTTACCGTCCGTCCCGCAAATTAGATTGGGGGGTGGGGGTCGATTAAGCGTCCAATAATTAACTTAAATTAAATTACTTTATACTTATAATTGTTGTACTTCACTCAGGAGATTTTAGACTATGGGATACCTAGATAAATCCACAATTACCGTGGACGCTATATTAACCAATCGTGGACGGGAACTTTTGTCGCAAGGTACCGGCACGGGTAATTTCCAAATTACCAAGTTCGCTGTTGCAGACGATGAAGTGGATTACGGGTTATACAACACCGCCCATCCACTAGGGTCCAATTATTACGGAGCTGTCATTGAAAATATGCCAGTCTTGGAAGCAACTCCTGACGAAACCCAAATCATGCGATATAAGTTGGTTACCATTACGGGTAACGACTTGACTCGTTTTGGAAGTGTAGTCATTCCACAAATTGTTATCCAAGGAACCACGCTTCCTGCAAACAAGACGATTTACCTTTACTTTGACCCAACCCAAGGTACTAACACCATTACTATTCGTCCAATCACCACATACACGGACAGTTCATCTGAAACAGAAAGTGTATACACATTAATGTTAGCCGACAGTACATTGGCGTCCGTAGAAGTTGTCAACCCAGCAACAGGTTTAGTATCAGCAAACAATC
>Ga0208784_1000518_pt1 | contig 18515 bp, 17 predicted proteins | sample DEB19_08_DNA_FD_184531 | JGI IMG/M metagenome (GOLD analysis project Ga0208784, IMG submission 184531) | Aqueous microbial communities from the Delaware River and Bay under freshwater to marine salinity gradient to study organic matter... | ecosystem: Environmental > Aquatic > Marine > Coastal ... | reverse complement strand
TGCAATCACAGATTTAAAAGCACTCCCAGAAGGTGCTTCTGGAAGACTTATTGTTATTGATGTGAGTGCAGTAAGGGTGTTATCCACCATACTTGCCAGCACCGGCATAGTATATTCTACTGTCTTAAGTCTAGTAGCCATATTATGTTTGCTGAATTACTACGATTAAAACTGCTTTTGTAACTGTAGATGCGGATTCTACTTCAAATCCAAATACGTCATTTACAGCAACCCCAGTAGTCCAACCTGTGAGAGTTGTGCTAGTTGCTCTTTGTGCTGTCGTTAGTGTTGGTTTTGCTGATGCAGTAATGGAATTTGCATTTGTGGGTATTGCTGCGTTTGATTTCCATATATCAAATACTGCAGAACCAGAGACATCAGCAATAATTTTCCATTCAGTAATGGTTCCAGCATAAGGAACCTCAACATAACCTTTAGTTCCTGTTGTTATTGCAGTACCACCACCATCCACAGAAACACCAACAACTCTATTTACTGTTGGAGTATTTCCAAGAATTCCTTGAACACCCTGAAGTCCTTGTGTTCCTTGAAGTCCTTGAACACCTTGAGAACCCTGATTAGAAAGTCCTTGAACACCTTGAAGACCTTGAGATCCTTGTAATCCTTGAAGACCTTGAGATCCTTGATTAGAAAGACCTTGAACACCCTGAAGGCCTTGTCTTCCTTGTGTTCCTTGAAGACCTTGAGATCCTTGATTAGAAAGTCCTTGAACACCTTGAAGTCCTTGATTACCTTGAAGACCTTGAAGTCCTTGAGATCCTTGATTAGAAAGACCTTGAAGGCCTTGAAGACCTTGAGAACCTTGATTACTTAAACCCTGGACACCTTGAAGTCCTTGTGTTCCTTGAAGTCCTTGAACACCTTGAGAACCCTGATTAGAAAGACCTTGAACACCCTGAAGTCCTTGTGTTCCTTGAGTACCTTGAAGACCTTGGGATCCTTGGTTTGAAAGACCCTGAAGACCCTGAAGACCTTGAGATCCTTGTAATCCTTGAAGACCTTGAGAACCCTGATTAGAAAGTCCTTGAACACCTTGAAGACCTTGAGATCCTTGTAATCCTTGAAGACCTTGAGATCCTTGATTAGAAAGACCTTGAACACCCTGAAGACCTTGAGATCCTTGATTTGAAAGTCCTTGAAGTCCTTGATTGCCTTGAAGACCTTGATATGTTGTACCTAAAAATGTAGAAAGATTAGTCGGCATATTGTTTATTCGTTAGTAATTCTTTTTTCTAATTCAACGACTGCATCAATTAACATAGCAATAATAGGTATATAGCGAACTGACTTGATATCATTAGTTTCAGAAACAAGTTCTGGTAAAATCTGTTCAACTTCTTGAGCGATTAAACCATAACTCTTTTCTCCAGTTGTGGTCCAGTTGAACGAAACAGGAGAAAGTTGCTTCAGAGTTTCTATACTATTATTTATTTTCTCTACATTAGTCTTCAATCCTCTATCAGATGCAGAGTTAAAATCAATCGCTGTAATCTGACCAGTTGAAGCATTAAAGGTAAGATAGTTTGTAGTAGTTGTAACTTTTGGTGTCTGATTACTTCCTGCAGCAGCAACCATCACAGGGTATAATGTTGATGATGTTGTATCATTTTGCGCGTAAATTACATCATTAGGACCTGCTGGACCTGTAAAAGCAAAGACTTCCCAAGTCGTTCCATCATATACAAACTCAACCTCAATACCTTGAATATCTAATACAAAATCATCAGCAACTCCTTCGATTGTGGAACCATTTCTTGCAACCGTAAGATTATTTGTAAACCAGTCTGCACCATCAGCAAAGACTACACTATTTCCAGTTGTTGGTGTTGCTGGAAGTGTGATTGTAAATGATCCACCAGAAGTATCTGCAATAAGTCTATCACCAGCAACTGCAGTATAAGTTGTGGTCTTTCTTGACCACGGCGATGTCCCTCCACCACCACCTGCTGCTCCCTGAAGTCCTTGATTGGAAAGACCTTGAAGACCTTGAAGACCTTGATTACCCTGAAGACCTTGAGAACCTTGATTAGAAAGACCTTGAACACCCTGAAGTCCTTGTCTTCCTTGAGTACCTTGAAGACCTTGAGAACCTTGATTGGAAAGACCTTGAAGACCTTGGAGACCTTGAGTTCCTTGAAGTCCTTGAGTGCCTTGAAGACCTTGATTACCCTGAAGACCTTGAGAACCTTGATTAGAAAGACCTTGAACACCTTGAAGTCCTTGTCTTCCTTGAGTACCCTGAAGTCCTTGAGAACCTTGATTGCTTAAACCCTGGACACCTTGAAGACCTTGTGTTCCTTGAAGTCCTTGTGTTCCTTGATCACCTTGAAGTCCTTGAGCACCTTGACCTGCATTTTGACCCGATAGACCTTGAAGTCCTTGAAGACCTTGAGTACCCTGAAGACCTTGAGAACCTTGATTGGAAAGACCTTGAACACCTTGAAGTCCTTGTCTTCCTTGAGTGCCTTGAAGACCTTGAGATCCTTGATTACTTAAACCCTGGACACCTTGAAGTCCTTGAGTGCCTTGAGTACCCTGAAGACCTTGAGAACCTTGACCTGCATTTTGGCCTGATAGACCTTGAACACCTTGAAGTCCTTGAGTGCCTTGAAGACCTTGGGAACCTTGAGAACCTTGATTAGAAAGACCTTGAACACCTTGAAGTCCTTGTGTTCCTTGAGTACCTTGAAGACCTTGGGAACCTTGATTACTTAAACCCTGGACACCCTGAAGTCCTTGAGAACCTTGATTGGAAAGACCTTGAACACCCTGAAGTCCTTGAGAACCTTGATTGGAAAGACCTTGAAGTCCTTGAAGTCCTTGAGCACCTTGTCTTCCTTGAGCACCCTGGAGTCCTTGAATACCTTGAGCTCCTTGAAGACCTTGGACACCTTGAGTACCTTGAGCTCCTTGAAGACCTTGAGAACCTTGATTGGAAAGACCTTGAAGTCCTTGAAGACCTTGAGTACCTTGAAGTCCTTGAGAACCCTGATTAGAAAGACCTTGAAGTCCTTGAAGACCTTGAGTACCTTGAAGTCCTTGAGAACCTTGATTGGAAAGACCTTGAAGTCCTTGAAGACCTTGAGTACCTTGAAGTCCTTGAGAACCTTGATTGGAAAGACCTTGAACACCCTGAAGTCCTTGTCTTCCTTGAGTGCCTTGAAGTCCTTGGGATCCTTGATTACTTAAACCCTGGACACCTTGAAGACCTTGATTACCCTGAAGTCCTTGAGAACCCTGATTAGAAAGTCCCTGAACACCCTGAAGACCTTGAGTACCTTGAAGACCTTGAGAACCCTGATTAGAAAGACCCTGGACACCTTGAAGACCTTGTGTTCCTTGAAGTCCTTGGAGACCTTGAGAACCTTGATTAGAAAGACCCTGGACGCCTTGAAGACCTTGTGTTCCTTGAAGTCCTTGTGTTCCTTGAGAACCTTGATTGGAAAGACCTTGAACACCCTGAAGACCTTGAGTGCCTTGAGTACCCTGAAGACCTTGAGAACCCTGATTAGAAAGACCCTGAACACCTTGAAGTCCTTGAAGTCCTTGAGAACCCTGATTAGAAAGACCCTGAACACCCTGAAGACCTTGAGTACCTTGAAGTCCTTGGAGACCTTGAGAACCTTGATTAGAAAGACCTTGAACACCTTGCAATCCTTGTGTTCCTTGTCTCCCCTGAACACCTTGAAGACCTTGAAGACCTTGAGATCCTTGGTTAGAAAGACCCTGAACACCTTGAATTCCTTGCGTTCCTTGAAGACCTTGAGAACCTTGCAAAGAAGCAATATCTAATGTAATTGTACCTACATTACCAGCAACAGAAGCAGTAATACCTGCACCTACAAAATTTAAGGTTGTGACATCTCCTTTTGGTGTACCCTCATCTTGAATAGAAATAGAAGTTGCAGCACCAGCGGAAGTAACAGGTTGCCAACTCCAATTACCAAAACCATCAGCAACAGGAACTTGATTTGTTCCTCCATAATTTGTTCCATCCGGAGATATTTGATTTACATCAACTTTATTGATTGTTGCAATACCACTGACATTAAGATTTGGAGAACTAATAACAGTATCAGTAACTTGCATTCCTCCAGCAGCAAGTCTTACTCCATTTGGAACTTGAGTACTTCCAATTCCTACTGCATAATTAAATAACCAAGCATCAGTTCCAAGTCCGGAATAAGTTCCAGATCTAACCCACATTATTTGTTTATAGGTATCTGGAAGCGTATTTGCTGTTCCTACTTGGAAAGGAACTAATGGACTTCCTTCAGTAGATGCAATTGCAATACCACCGTGATTTGCAGTTGTATCAGTTGGAGATGATGATGTAGTAAATCCAAGTACAATTTCTTTGTCTTGAACTCTTAATTCTTGTGCGGTAATATAAACAGAAGTTCCACCTATTGTTAAATTATTTTGAACATTTAAATCAAAAACATTTAATAATGTTCCATCAAAAGTTAAGTTATTAGATCCAGTTGGATTATTAGAACCATCTTTATAAACTACTTGATTTGCAGAACCTGCTACTGGACCAGGAATTCCTTGAACACCCTGAAGGCCTTGTCTTCCTTGTGTTCCTTGAAGACCTTGAGATCCTTGATTAGAAAGTCCTTGAACACCCTGAAGACCTTGATTACCTTGAAGACCTTGAGAACCCTGATTAGAAAGTCCTTGAACACCCTGAAGGCCTTGTCTTCCTTGTGTTCCTTGAAGACCTTGAGATCCTTGATTTGAAAGACCTTGAACACCTTGGAGTCCTTGATTTCCTTGAAGTCCTTGAAGTCCTTGAGATCCTTGATTAGAAAGTCCTTGGACACCTTGGAGTCCTTGATTTCCCTGAAGACCTTGAGATCCCTGATTTGAAAGACCTTGAACACCTTGGAGTCCTTGATTTCCTTGAAGACCTTGAGAACCCTGATTTGAAAGACCTTGAACACCTTGGAGTCCTTGATTTCCTTGAAGACCTTGAGAACCCTGATTTGAAAGACCTTGAACACCTTGGAGTCCTTGATTTCCTTGAAGACCTTGAAGTCCTTGTGTTCCTTGAAGACCTTGAAGTCCTTGTGTTCCTTGAAGACCTTGAAGTCCTTGAGATCCTTGATTAGAAAGACCTTGAACACCCTGAAGACCTTGTGTTCCTTGAAGTCCTTGAGAACCTTGAAGACCTTGAACACCTTGAAGTCCCTGTGTTCCCTGAAGACCTTGAACACCTTGAAGTCCCTGTGTTCCCTGAAGACCTTGTGTTCCTTGAAGTCCTTGAGAACCTTGAAGACCTTGAACACCCTGAAGACCTTGTGTTCCTTGAAGACCTTGAACACCTTGAAGTCCTTGAGAACCTTGAAGACCTTGAACACCCTGAAGTCCTTGTGTTCCTTGAAGTCCTTGAGAACCTTGAAGACCTTGAACACCCTGAAGTCCTTGTGTTCCTTGAAGTCCTTGAGAACCTTGAAGACCTTGAACACCCTGAAGACCTTGTGTTCCTTGAAGACCTTGTGTTCCTTGTGTTCCTTGAAGTCCAGTCTCAAATGGATTTGTCCAGCTTACTCCAGCACCAGTAGATATTAAAATAGAACCACCAACGCCTACACTTCCATAAGAATCACGAATACCTGAACGTGGTCTTATAACTCCAACAACATCCAAAGAATCGGAAGCATTTGTAGTACCAATCCCAACTTTTCCAGTAACCTCTAATACAGTATTATTATCTGTATAAGAACTAATACCAACTTTTAAATTTCTTTGACGGTTACTGATATACTTGGACATTTGATTTTTATATTAATTGAGTGTTTCTAAAATACTTGCAACTAATTTTAAGTCAGTTGAACTACTACCAGAAATAACCAATTTATCGCCACTTTCAAGAATTAATTTTCCAGAAAAAATAGAAACAGTATCATTTCCACTTACCGGATAGTTCTTTAACATTTCAGTTGTAACTGCAATACCTGCGATTGATCTTTGATGAGAAACTGTTATATCCTGCGAGTTCGAACCAATATTCGCAACCTGTGCTAAAAGAACTACACCCGTATAACCAACAGGTGCTGTATAAACGACTGATGATGCTGTTCCAACTACTTGAGTGACTGTTTGGAATACATTAAGTGCTAATGGCATTTTAATCTCCTCCTAATGCAAGAATGAATGGTGTCATTGTTGAGAATAAACTCTTAGAATAGAATGTTCCACTAATCGTTCCAGTCAATTGATTAATAACAACTCCATCACCAATTCTAAAATTACCAGATTGATCAGTAGAAGTAAAAACTACTAGTCCACCATTTCTTGCATCAGTTTCGTTTGCTTGAATAGGAACTCCACCTTTTGCGGGTAATGCATTCGCAATATTTGTTCCAGAACCAATATATTCAAGAGAATGTCCAGATGCTAGTACACGACTCTGCTTAAAGAATGGAACTTCAGTACCAACTCCAACATTATATGGAACATTTTCTGTGGTCGTAATCGTACAAATTCCAGACGAAACGGGAGTAGATCTTTCAATCGCATAATAAGTTGGAATAATATTCACTGTTCCTGTTGCTGTATTTATTCCTGAAATTGGAGAACTAAAGACAACTTTTGGTGGAGAAGTATATCCTCTTCCATTTGACACCATTTCAACATTTATGACTGTACCATTTCTAACTTCTGCAACAGCAGTAGCAGGAATACCCCAATCAACTTCCGGAGGATCTATAATTACATCAGCATTTTCCGTATATCCAAATCCACCAGAAGTAACATTTATTCCACCAATTGTATAATAAAGACGCTCAAAATACACAATTTGACCATCAAAAGGTCTTACGACATTAATTTTTGCAGTTCCGCCAGAATTATAAGTATGTGGTAAAGTAGAAGTACCTACATAAACACTAAATGTAGTACTTGCCATTGAAACTGCTGGAAGTGTATTTCCACCTACAATATTTCCAGCATCTAATCTTGTAGTAACAATACCAACAAGATTATCAATAAAAGACTGAACGTTCGCACAAGAATTTGGATCTGTATTAGATCCTGTAATAGGATCTGGAGCAATTGTTAAATCTTTTACTGTGAGATTGTTTGTAATCGCAAGTTTCATTAAGTCTCTTGCAGAAGTAAATCCAACAATTGTTTGTGGAACCTCGCTTGAAATACCTGTAATTAGAGCAGATCCATCATACTTAAAGTATGCTCTGGCAGATTCAATTGAACTTCTGCTTGTAAAATCTCTTACGTCAAGAGATACTGCATCAACAATGTATCCAATATCTCTCTTACATTTATCTGGACTTGGATTTACAAATGACGGATATGCTATTCCAATGGCATTATACGCAGTATCAATAATTTCTTGACGATTTGCTTGAATTAAATTATATGCATCATAATATCTTCCAGGTGCAACTGCAACTGGTTCAAAAATATAACCTTTATTCCCCGATGGATATGTGACAATTCCTGGACCAGATGGGCAAGTAAATCCAAGTCCAGAAAGAGAAATGCCCATTCCGACAGAGAATTTATGAGCAACATCAGTCGTTGCTGTCAATATACCAGATACGTTATCATATCTTGCGCTTGTAATATTAAGTGTTGGGACATTCAAATCTAATACGAAAGTATCTGTATTTTCTCCAGCATTTGATGTAATAATTCCCGTATATCTAACTGGACCCTTTCCATCCGCAACTAACGCATAATTACCAAAGGATGAGTTTGAGTTAGTAAGGTCACAAGCAGCACCACTTCCACAGAATACTGCCACATCATTACAAATAGTGAATAAAGAAACTAACTGAGCATATCCTTCATTTGTAATTGAAACTCCGATGCCACCTTGATTATATTGAGTATAAGAATCAAGAACCATTGACTTCAATGGACCAATACACTTGGAACCATCAATCTTTAATCCAATACTGTTTGGAATAAAGTTGGTACAGTTTTGAATATATGGAGACTGGCTTGAATAACCTACTTGATTTGGATTAAATGCAAAAATTGCTTTTCCTGAATTCAGAGATCCAGTGAAAGACATTTCAGCAACATAATTACCTTCTAAAACATAGAATAAATCTTCATTTGCATTTAATGGTTGTACTGATACTTCCCTCAAACTATCACCAACAACAGAAACTTGTGTTGGTAAGGTGAGAGGATTATTTTCTAGATAAGTTCCAGCACTAACTTTAATAGTAGTTCCTGTTGTTGCTGCTGTGAGTGCTGCTCCGATTGTTCGTTTTGCATCTCCAAGTCGGAGTCCTGAGTTTGAATCGTTTCCGCTTTCTGTGACATATAGAATATTTGCGACTATTGGACCCAAATCTGTTCCTTGTTGACCCTGAAGTCCTTGAAGTCCCTGAAGTCCTTGAGTTCCCTGAACACCTTGATTAGAAAGACCTTGAAGTCCTTGAAGTCCTTGTAATCCTTGTGTTCCTTGAAGACCTTGAGTGCCTTGAGAACCAGAACCCTGAAGACCTTGTGTTCCTTGTAGTCCTTGAGGTCCTCGAATGTTTCCTACATTTACCCAAATAGAACCATCATAAACCCACAAATTACCGATGTTTGAATCAATAACGCCATCACCAACAATCGCAGGAGGAACAAATGCATTATTTAATTCTGTTTGTTCATTGCCTGGAGTAAGTGCAAGGCTTCCAATAATTTTTACAGATTGTCCAGGAACACCCTGCAATCCTTGATGCCCCAAAACACCTTGAACACCTTGAATACCTTGATTGCTTAATCCCTGAACACCTTGAAGACCTTGAGAACCTTGAATTCCTTGTCTTCCTTGAAGACCTTGAACACCCTGATCTCCTTGAAGACCTTGAAGACCTTGATCTCCCTGAAGACCTTGAGATCCTTGTCTTCCTTGCGCTCCTCTTTGACCTTGAAGTCCTTGATCTCCTTGAATAGAAAGTCCTTGAGCACCTTGCTCACCCTGGAGTCCTTGTGTTCCTTGAAGTCCTTGTCTTCCTCTAGGACCCTGAAGACCTTGATCTCCCTGAAGACCTTGATCTCCTTGAAGACCTTGTGTTCCTTGAACCCCCTGATTACTTAAACCCTGAACACCTTGAAGACCTTGAAATCCTTGAAGACCTTGAGAACCTTGATTAGAAAGACCCTGTACACCCTGAAGACCCTGAAGACCTTGATCTCCTTGAAGTCCTTGAGTTCCCTGAAGACCTTGGGAACCTTGTCTTCCTTGTCTTCCTTGAAGACCTTGTGTTCCCTGAAGACCTTGAACACCCTGATCTCCTTGTAGACCTTGAATGCCTTGATCTCCCTGGAGTCCTTGTGTTCCTTGAAGTCCCTGTCTTCCTTGTCTTCCTTGAACACCTTGAAGACCTTGAACGCCCTGAAGACCCTGAAGACCTTGATCTCCTTGAATACCTTGAAGACCTTGAAGACCTTGATCACCTTGAAGACCTTGAACACCTTGTCTTCCCTGTCTTCCTTGAACACCTTGAAGACCTTGAACACCTTGATTACTTAAACCCTGAACACCTTGAACACCTTGAAGACCTTGATCTCCTTGAAGACCTTGAAGACCTTGAAGACCTTGAATACCTTGATTACTTAAACCCTGAAGACCTTGAATTCCCTGAAGACCTTGGAGACCTTGCGTTCCTTGAAAGTTTCCAGGAGAACCCTGAACACCCGCAGCACCTTGAAGACTTAACGATGCTTGAGTAGCTTTAAGTGTTGGCGTATAACCAAGTGTAACGTTGTGTGAGGTGCTTCCTAATGATACAGGCATTTAACTTATGTTGAGGGTTGAACTAAGGCATTACCTTCAATAATTTTTTTTCGTTTAGAAGTGCTATTAGATATACTAAAAATATCATAATAATATCTTCCAGGTTTCAATTGACTTGTTACAGTATTTGCGATTGATACAATTACCTGACCAGCAGAAGTTACAATACCAACACCAAAAGATGTGGTTGTAGAAGAACCAGGAAACTTTGCAAGTGTTGCTTCGCAAGTATGCCCAACTAAATCTATGGGAGAACCATCCGGATTAGTTATTGTAAAATATTCCTCATAATCAGCACCTTGATCAATAGTAATATTTACTGCTGGAACTGCCATTTCCGCATTATACTTCTTTTAGTTATTTATCAATGAACAAAATAGTTAATTTTATGATATAATTAAAATAAAAAAATATGATAATTCTTACAGGATCAAAAGGATTTATTGGACAAAATTTCATAAAACATATTGAAGAACCATTAATTGAAGTTGAAAAAGAAGATGCTTTCAAATTTCTATCATCTTTTAATGAATGGAATAAGGTATCACTGATTCTCCATCAAGGTGCTATTTCGTCTACCACCGAACGTAACATTTCTACCCTACATCATCATAATGTTGCTTTCACTTTACAGTTATTTGATTATGCGATCAAATATCAAATCCCAGTAAAATTTGCATCATCTGCGTCAGTTTATGGAAATACAAACGGACAAATTAATCCATTAAATTATTATGCAATCACCAAGTTGCAGATTGATTACTTTATCCAAGACAATCTAGATAAATTTTCATATATTCAATCATTTCGTTACTTCAATGTTTATGGAAAAGGTGAAGACCATAAAGGAGATCAAGCATCACCCATTTCAAAATTTACAAAGCAACTTAAAGAAACTGGTAAACTCAAACTCTTTGAAGGTTCTGATCAATTTCTTCGTGACTTTGTATGTGTAGATGATATTGTGAATATTGTTTTAAATAACGAAGCACCGTCAGGAATTTATGATTTGGGAACTGGAAATCCAATTAGTTTTCAAGAAGTTGCTGAATTAGTAATAAAAAAAGAAGGTGGAGAAATAGAATACATTCCATTTCCAGAACACCTTCAAGGCAAATATCAAACTTATACCTGTGCAGATCAAAAGTTTGATTATGAATTTAAATCAGTTAAAGAGTATCTCCTTGAATAATTCTGATACTATCATCATCAAAGTGTTGAGTGGAAAACTCAAATAATTCAGTATCTTCAAGTGCTGTCATTTGATGACGCAATCCTTGATACACATGAAACTTATCTCCTCTATTCAATACAATTTCTTGTGCATTTTCAAGATCATCTTCTTCACTATATTTTAAAAGAATTTTGCCAGATTGAATGTAAAATGTCTCATCTTTAAGAATATGATAATGGAAAGAACATTTTTTACCTTTTACAAAATACAAAAGTTTTCCGCAATATAAGGAACTATTGCAGATGATACGTTCTCCACCCCATCCTTTGGGAACCCATTTAATTAAAAAACTCATTTGCATTTATACCTTTATCATCAATGTATATATCACCACTTGGTTTACCTAAAATTAATTGATGAAACTTACATCCCCAAGATTTAAGTTGAGTATGAGTAAGTGAGTAAAATTCTTGATATGCAAGTTTTTCATTATCTTTATATCTTCCCATCCCACGAGCAGTAAAATATTTAATAGTATGCCCTTCATCATAAAGAGTATTAATTTTTTCAATACGTTCTAATTTTGGGATACTAGATTCATAATTTCCGTCATTATTACAAATTGTCCCGTCAATGTCAATTACAAAGGTTTTCAACATCTTCTTTTGTGAGTACATAAGTTCCAGGATATGATACTGCAATTGCTGCTGCTTTGTTTGCAAATGGAATTGCTTTCTCTATTGTACCATATTTTAAGTATCCAAAGGTAAGTGCAGATAAAAAAGTATCGCCGGCACCCACTACATCATAAACACTAACTTTTTCTGCAGAATAAAAAACTCCATCATATTCTGCACCTTTATCGCCATGAGTAATAATAATATTAGAATTTTTATTTTCTAACCTCTCATACTCAATATTATTGATTTTAATATAACAGTTATGAGAAGGTAAAAGAGTCTTTTTACTATCAATAAAAATTGGACAATCATAATCGTGAGTGATTTTAAAAAGAATATCCCGAGTTATAAACCCTTTATCATAATCACTAATTACAATCGCATCATAATGTCCTTTTGGTATTTCATAATTCATTGGACTACAAAGAATTTCTTCATCAACTCTCAATATTTGTTGATTAGATTTTTCATCAATGTATCGTGTTTTAATAATTTTTTCTTTATTTGTTACAATAGAAACATCAATTCCAAATGCCTCAAGATTATTAAAAACATTCCATGCCATTCCCTGGCTGGTCTTTGTTTTTTTAAAATTTAAAATAGGAACTGGTGCTTCTGGATTTAATCTTTTAACTTCCCCATAAATGTACTGATCTATACAACTATCCCCTATCAATAATATTTTGAATGATTTTGGTGGTCGAGTATTCATCTATTCTATCAAAAAATTTAAGTTCTTTCGCGTATTCGCTACCAATTACCTTTTTATTTTTATAATCACTTCCTACAATCATTATATCAGGTTTATAGTGTTTTACAAGATCTTCAAGTTCTTTATCACTTCCAAAGGTTCTAACTTCATCAATAGTATAAATGTTAGCAAGCATAAAAGCACGATTCCATAATGAGTTAATAGGTCTCGTTGAACCTTTCTTTTCTTTTACTCTTTCATCAGAATCAATAGCAACAATTAAATGATCTCCAAGAGATTTAGCATACTCAAATAAAAAAAGATGCCCAGAATGCAAAACATCAAATGTACCGTTAACGAAGACTTTTTTCATACTCTGCAATAAATTGTTTAAATTCTAGTGATCCCACTAAAATCCAAGAACCATGCAATTGATACTTGATCGGAACGTTTAAATTGAATAACAAAGAAAGAACTTCAATTGTTAATGGTTTTCCTGCTTCACATACTTCAAGATATTGTCCATGTGTCCAATCTTTTACACTTACAATTACACCAATAAGATGAGGATACATCCACTCTGGAAGAACTCCTTGCAACCATAAACATTGATAATTTTTGCATGTTTCTGGTCTATCTTCGTAAATCGTACAACATTCTCTTACAAATCTACAAGGATTATTAGGAGTAATAACCTGCCCATAAACTTCATGTGTCAACCATTTACAGCAGAGATTACATTCTCCACATTCTCTTTTTTTATATTCCATGAAAAAATAATAATTGTACTAAACGTGCATTTTCATTTGTCTTTCCAAACCAATCACCATTTGAATGCCACATAAATGGATTGAATAAAACAAGACGATTATATTTAAAGGAAATGTTATCAGTTTCAATCCACTTGGTTTGGTCTTTACCTTCAGTATTAAAAAAGTTTACCATATCATTACGAGAATGTATATCATATTTCTCTGCTTCTTCTTGAGTTGGTGCAAATTCCCATCCTGTTTTTTTATGTTTCCAAAATTTAGTGCCTCCAGTAGGATGAAACGCAGGAGTAAGATAAATTACTCCCGCCCAAATTAAACCTGGATTTGGATCAAAATGAATATGCTGTTTTCCATATTCACCTTCTTTTGTGAGACGAAAATAAGAGCACTTGTTGCAAGGTTTGGTGATTAGTTTTTGTCCAACAATTTGAGAACACATTTGCGTAAGTTCTTCCTTTCCATGTTCATCCACACTATCTCTTCCTGGCCAATTTTTATCACCCAATTCTTGATAATTTGCATTTAATGCAAAACATCGTACTGCATCTGGATCTGAATAAAAATTATCAATTAGTATTAGATTTTTACGAAAGTATGAGTTCATTTACCAATCTCCAGTCCAATGCTTCAAATCATACTGAAAGTATAGTTTTCTTTTCTGCATTTCCCAATCATCGTAATGTCCTTGTTTTCCTCTACAAATTACAGAATTATATGGAAGTTCTTCTCTATATGTATAAAGAAATGGCATACTTTTTATATTTTCTCGTATATTTTCAATAATATTAATACCAGGATTCATATCAATAATTTTGCCAATTAAAACTTTCGTAACTCCGTGCATATATGTTTGAGGTCCAAGAAAATAAATGTTATTTGTTTCATATCGTCTTTGAATTAAAAGTTTATAAGTTTCAAGATAAATTGGATTACTAATGTCACTCATCATAAAATCGTGCGAAAAACCAATATCCAAACACATTGGCAACACACATTTAATTTTATCGGAAAAATAATCAGAGAACTTAATATTACAATATCGATCTATATCTAAGTACAGACCTCCTTCTCTATAAATTTTGATCAATCTCCAAATATCAGTCTTTGCTACAATATGATCATTTTCTATTAGATTAAAATCCTTAATATCCATAAATTGATAAAGATATTCATTAATTTCTTCATCATTATAAATGGTAACTTTCCAGTCAGGATTAATTCTAATTAAATTCAATATTCCTTCCTGAATTAACAAGGATTTTGATTGAAGAATAGTTTTATCTTTCCATGCTACATGAACAATTTTTGGTATCATTTTTTAACTAACCAAATTTTTGCAGGAGAATAAAACTCAGATTTTTGAACCAATTCTATTTGTTTATCATTAAAAAATTCATTTACAGCTTGAACAACTCCATCCCAAATTCCAGGTTCATAATCATCTCCACTAATAATTCCTCCTGTTTTAACTTTTGGATACCATGCACGAATGTCTTTTATTACATTCTCATAATCATGAGAAGCATCTATATGCAGAAAATTAATACTTTCATCTTCAAAATGAGATGCTGCCTCTAAACTAGTCATTTGCATTGGATTTACATAATCTTTAATACCACAAAGAGTGATATTTTTATCAAATTCATTAAAAAGAGAAGAATTATTTTTTTCAAGTTTTTCTACGAATTTTTTGTGCTCTTCTTCATCACTACCTTTCCATGTATCCACACAATAGAATTTAATATCTTTTTTAGAATTTTTAATAAATGTTGCCATACAAGAAGAAGAACGACCTAACCAAGATCCAACTTCTACAAATAAAGATTGACTAGAATTTGATGCAAGTTCTACTGCTTTAGAGTAAATATTTGGATAATCAAAATACCCATCTACACTTCTCCACAAATCCATTTCATTCCATCTTGTCTGCCAATTTAGCATATCGTCTGTTCTTTGAATATCTGGAAAATATGATAAATGAACTGCTAAAGATGGAATAGGAGAAAATACTGTTGCAGCGCCGCCATGAAAAACTAGATTATTATAAAGTTTATTAATAGTTTGATCTTCCTGAAGATGTGGATATCCCTTTGCTAAGGTTTCAAAGACGTGAAAATTTTGTTTAATAAAGTTTGAATGAGTAAAAAGAGTATAAGTTGTTTGTCTTACAGTTCTCCAATAACGACCACCGCCAAGAAAAATTTTGCATGGTTCTATCCTATCTGGTACATATCTATATGGATCATCATGAGGATTAATTATAACCTCAGATACAGAATCAAGACTCTTAAAATTATGATAAGCAGTATACATTTGCACTAAAGATTCTCTTGAGTGAAGATAATCATCTTCTACCATATAGACAAGAGTTTCAGACTCACTTGCAATTTTAAATTGCATATAAGCAGAATGATTAAAACCTCTTTCAGATAAATGAATTACTTCTGTAAGATGTTTGCATTTAGATAATAGTAAATTAAGTTTATGAATAAAAGTTTTTTCACTATGATCATCTAAAATAGTAAGTTTAATTTTAAAATTACAAAAGTTTATTGCTTCAATCAAAGAAAAAACACATCTCATAATCATGTTTTCTCTATCATTTCCACAAATTCTTTCCTTATTATCATTAGACAATAAGGAATTAGAACAAGTCCTTAAAATAACATGAACACTCATTTTTTTTTATTCCTCAATTTATTTCTACAATTGACTCCAAGCGTTTAAAGTGTCATTTGCAATGATTAATGCTTCCTGTTTATTACCAGTACCTGTATGAATAAGATATGGTCTCATCCAAGGTTCCCAAGTAATACCTGTGTATTTTAATCCATATTTTGCAAGATTATAAGATAAACAAAACTCATCGGCATAATGACCCCATCCACGATGATTTAATCCTTTAATTGATAAGTCTTCGATCTCTTGTGGAGTATATGGAAGTGGTTCCCAAAGTTCATGAGTCGCCTTGAAAGAAACTACAAAGTTTGTAGCAATGCCAGCATCACGACCATCACGAATAAAATATTTTATTTTTTCCGTATGAAATTTTGTACTAATATTATAACCATCATTAAATGCCACTGTATATGGATTTAGAAACGATTCAACATCAGGAAAATGTGGGTGAATGAGCATATCTGCATCAACCAAAAGATTTAAATCCGCATCTTTACCATCTTCATATACTTGAACTTTTTCATAATTAATCGGGTAATCTTTAAACTTTCTTTCCGTAATCAAATTAATTTCAAAATTATTTCTATGGGCATATGATTGTATTGTTGGGAAAGTTAATTTAAAAAGTTCTGGGAAAAAATCATTGATATTTAAGACATGAAGTATCTTTTTCATTTTTACTTTAAAGTTTATTGACTAATGGTTGAAAGTCCAAGATTGTCATCATAAGCATAAATTCCATCTTGAACAATTGGAAAAATATCTGCTCTTATAATTGCATCAAGAGAGTCTGCGATTCCTTGTCTTATTACATAAGAAACTAAGTTTTTTGCAATTGCAGGATCTATCGCATAAGCATGTGCCCTACAAATAAACCTATTCAATCTATTATGAGTACTTCCATGTAAAGGTATATTATTAATATGATATCCACCTATATATTGCTCTCTAGAACCAAGATATACAATATTGTTATAGTAATTATGAAACAAATATTGTTTTACCATAATCGCATCATGTTCTAAAATTACTATTGGTCTGTCTATAACCAAACATAAACACCAAAGAGAATAATGAGACAAAAAACATCCTATTTGTTTTGATGTTAATTCTGAATGATGTAATCTCAAAAAATTAATAAATGCTTGATTTTTTAACTCTTCTGGCTCTTTTACTATACCCGATGTTCCATCAAATCCATAAAAAATTTTATATGGTTGATTAACATTTTCGCATGATTCAATACATCTTTTCGTTAATTTTTCTGAAATTTTATTATCTTTAAGTGAAATAATGTATGCAGAATCTACATTCATATCACAACTATTTAAAAAATTCATAAAAATTCAGGATAAAAGGTTTGATAGTACCATAAATTATTTTGAATAATCATTTGAGATTGTTCAAAAGTCATAAATTCTTTCCATTTTGGAGCAATCTTTTTTAATTTTGTTCCTGTTTTATGATAAACTAATGCACGGTAAATGGAATCGTGCTCATAGTAATCAGGTGATGGAATGTTATCTAAATCATGTTCAAAATAAGGTTCTTCTAAAAAATTATAAAGAATTTTTAATATTTCTTGTGGATTTTGATTAAAATCTTCCTGTCTTAAAATAAAAAAGTTATTTGGAAATCTTTTAACAAAATCTAATACTCCGGGAAGCATATGCAAAGGTCTTCCAAGATTTGAACTTAAATCTGTGCAATAATTCTGCATTCTTTTTTGAAAAGAATTATCCGAAGATAATATATTTGGATACTTATCAGAAAGAATTTCAAAGGAACAAATAATTTCTCTTAAATCACGTAGAGTAATAATATATTTTGAATTTGGATCAATTGCGATTGTATGCCTTAAATAATCTGCCCACACTCTGGATTTTGAAAAAACAATTGGTTTTTCTGTTAAAGATTCAAACCATCCTTTTAGTCCCTGCCTCAAAAAATTAAGATAAGCTGAATTCATCACATCCTTGTCCATAGCAATAAATTCAGAGACCTCCTGAGAAATTTCTTTACATGCGTGAATAAGATATGGTGTTGGGCAACTTCCAGTTGTAAAAAATTTAGGATTTTCGTTTAAAATATTCATCAACACAGATGAACATGTTCTAGGTAATCCTAAACAATAATGCAATTTTTCCATTTTATTTTAAAATATTTGGTATTAATTTATAAAGTCTATTAATAGTTTTATCCCAACTATTATACTCTACTTGCCTTAATACAACAACATTGTCGGGATACCAATTCATTGTGTCAGATGACCAAGTAATATAAGGAACTAATGGAGGAAGAACAATTACCTTTGTTCCCATTGCTCCTGCAAGATGAGCAGTTGCAGTACATGAAGTAATCACTAAATCACTTTCTGCAAAAATATCATAAGTATCGCTCCAAGAAGAGATTAAATGACTTAAATCCCAAACATTTGCATTTTTTGGCAAATCACTATCTTCAATTTGAATAGAAAATAACTGACCAAATTGTTCAAGACCTAATAATTTTTCAATAGGAATACTACGAAACTGATCATGTTCAAATTGAGGGTTTCCTTTCCAACGAATGCAAATTTTCTTTTTATTTCCAGCAATCTCTTGCATTTCTTTTATTGGATTTGGAGTCTTCTTCAAGTAAGGAAAGAAAACATTCTCGCATGGTTCATCTAACCCCAAAAAGTATGGTGCAGACATTGCTGGGACAAATTTATCCCACTTAGTTTTTA
>Ga0208784_1000516_pt1 | contig 18529 bp, 24 predicted proteins | sample DEB19_08_DNA_FD_184531 | JGI IMG/M metagenome (GOLD analysis project Ga0208784, IMG submission 184531) | Aqueous microbial communities from the Delaware River and Bay under freshwater to marine salinity gradient to study organic matter... | ecosystem: Environmental > Aquatic > Marine > Coastal ... | reverse complement strand
CCCGGCCAGGGCGGTTCGATTGTCGAGTTGATCAACTGCGACAGTGCCGACACGAACTATCGATTCTATCGTCAGAATTACGAGGCGACCGAGCAGCACGAAACAACGGTGGTGCGCACGGGCGGCATGTCGGACGGCACCACGACGGTCAGTCGCAAGATCGTGACCACGGCTAATGTGTCGACGTGGAAACCGTACGAAACGCAGCCTGTCACACTCTGGTGCGCGGCGGTCTCGACGACGATCACGATCCCAGTGCTCACGGACGGCGTGACACTCACAGACGCCGAGGCATGGCTCGAAGTCGAGTATCTCGGTACATCCGGCAACCCGCTCGGGGTTATCGCCAGCGACCGTGTGTCTGATCCTATTTTTGGCACAGCGGCGAACCAGACCACCGATAGCACATCAACGTGGACGACGACGGGCCTGTCATCGCCAGTCAAGCAGTCACTGTCGGTCACGTTTACGCCACAGAAAGCTGGCCTCGTGCGGGCGCGCGTGTGCGTAGCGAAAGCCTCGACGACGGTCTACTACGACCCGAAGATTCTGAGCACCAGTGGTCGACAGTATCTGAGTGAGTCTGGTGTGGTCAACGAGGGCGCGTCGAGCAGTTCCAGTACGGGCGTCTCGCGCTCGCGCGTGGTGAACGGCTGATGCGCCTACTGAAACAATCCACGGCCTACAACCTGACCGTGCTGATGGTCGACAGCACCGACCACGTCACCGGCAAGACGGGCCTCACGCTGACGATCACCGCGAGCAAAGACGGCGCGGCGTTCGCATCAATCACGCCGACGGTCACCGAGCTGGCGACCGGCTGGTACAAGCTGGCGCTGACTTCGAGCCACACGGACACGGTCGGCGACCTCGCGCTGCATATCACGGGCACCGGCGCCGATCCGACCGACGTGGCTATGGTCGTGCGGGCCAGAGTGACCGACGACCTCGCCTACCCGGCGACATCTGGCCGTTCGCTCGCGGTCGATGCGTCTGGTCGTATTGATCTCGGTGCATGGCTCGGTGGCACACCCAACGCACTGCAGTCGGGCCGTGTTGACAGCTACCTCGGTGCGGTGGCGTCGGGCGTCATCGCTGCAGCGTCCTTCGCATCTGGCGCGCTGGACGCGGTGTGGTCAACAACGACGCGCCTGCTGACGGCTGGCACCAACATTGTGCTTGCGAAGGGCACCGGGATCACCGGACTCAACGACCTCGACGCGGCCGGTGTCCGTACCGCTGTCGGCCTCGCTTCGGCCAACTTGGACACGCAGCTCGACGCGCTGCCAACCGCTGCAGAGAACGCCGATGCCGTATGGGACGAAACGATCTCGGGGCACCTGACGGCCGGAAGCACGGGCGCAGCCTTGAATGCGGCCGGATCCGCAGGCGACCCGTGGTCGACGTCGCTGCCTGGCGCGTACGGCGCAGGCACGGCTGGCAAGATCGTCGGCGACAACCTCAACGCGACGGTGTCCAGCCGTCTCGCGTCAGCCAGCTACACCGCGCCGCTCGACGCGGCTGGGACGCGCTCGGCTATCGGGCTGGCGTCGGCCAACCTGGACACTCAACTCGACGCGCTGCCGACGGCTGCCGAGAATGCGACGGCGGTACGGTCGGAGCTCACGACTGAACTCGGACGCATCGACGCGTCGGTATCCTCGCGCCTGGCTGCAGCCAGTTACACCGCGCCGCTCGATGCGGCCGGTGTGCGCTCGGCGGTCGGCCTGGCATCGGCCAATCTCGACACGCAGATCGGTGACTTGCCGACGGCGTCCGAATCCGCGACAGCCGTGCGGTCGGAACTGGCGACCGAACTGGGGCGTATCGATGTCGCGGTCAGCAGTCGCGGTACCGGCACGGCGCTCGATGCGGCCGGAGTTCGGTCTGCGGTCGGCCTGGCGACGGCCAATCTTGACACCCAGCTCGACGCGCTGCCGACGGCATCTGAGAACGCAAGCGCTGTGCGGACCAACCTGACGACAGAACTGGGACGCCTGGACGCGGCCGTCTCGACGCGTCTGGCGTCGGCCAGCTACACCGCGCCGCTCGATGCCGCTGGCACCAGGTCGGCGGTTGGCCTGGCCTCGGCCAATCTGGACGCGCAGCTCGACGCGCTCCCGACGGCTGGCGAAGTCGCCGATGCGGTGTGGGACGAGGCAACCACGGGCCACACAACGGCAGGCACCTACGGCGGGCGAGTCTTGCGTGCAAGCAACAGCAACGTCGAAGTACAGGTGACTGGTTCATCGCATATTGCGGCCGACATTCACGAGCTGCAGGACGGTGTGATCACGGCGGCCAAGTTCGCGTCCGATGCGATCACGGCGGCGAAGGTCGCGGCCGACGTCGGGACGGAGATCGCCAGTGCGGTACGCACGAATCTGACGACGGAACTCGGACGCATCGACGCGACCGTCACGAGCCGGGCTTCGCAGACATCGGTCGATACGCTGGCGGGGTACGTCGACACCGAAGTCGCGGCGATCAAGGCCAAGACCGACGCGCTGCCGAGCGATCCGGCCGATCAGAGCGCCGTCGAGGCGGCGATCACTGGCCTGCTCACCACGCAGATGACCGAGAGCTACAACGCCGACGGCATCGCGCCGACGGTGGCGCAGGCGCTGTTCGCCATCATGCAGCGTCTGACCGAGTTCTCGATCAGCGGCACGACAATCACGGTGAAGAAATTGGACGGCAGCACAACGGCGTTTGCGCTTGAGCTTGACAGCGCGACGGCGCCAACCTCGAGCACGAGGTCATAGCGTGGCGACGACGAACAAGATCCCCACGCTTGGTTTCGCGGCGTCGATCGCCGGTGTCGTGCTGCTTGGCTTTGGCAGCGCGCCATTCACGGTCGGCTCCGATCCGATCGTGATCTACATGCGCGCCGATGACGTGACGGTGCAATGGCGCGCCGACGATCTGCGCGTGCGACTCAGGGCTGACGAGACCGAGGCGGCGATCGTGGCCGATGAGACAGTGGTTGTCATGCGCGCGGACGATCTGACGGTGCAGGTGGTGTCGTAATGGCGAGCGTCACGATTTACGACGGCGAAGTGGATCGCAAAGATCCAGCCGATGTGCGGGTCTATACGTTCGACTGGGATACCGAAAACCTGGCCACGTCCGTCGAGATCGTCAGCCAGGTCACGACGGTAGCGTCGATCCAACCATCTGGCGATACGGCGCTCACGGTGACGACGACCGGCACAGGGCTTGGCATCCAGACCGGCAACCGCACAGTGAAATGCAAACTGTCGGGCGGCACGCTCGGCGCGCTCTACCGCGTGACGAACACGATCACGACGAACGAAACACCGGCGCAGATCAAGGAGCGCAGTTTCTACGTGCGGATCGAGGACCGATAGATGGCGAGCTATCGCGGCGTCGAGATCGACCTGGCTCCGACTGACGGCATGAAGGCCGAGGCCGAACGGGGTCTCGCGTGGCGCGAAGAATACGGACGCGGCGGCACATCGGTCGGCGTGGCAAAGGCCAGAGCCATCCTGACCGAGGACGAACTGACTCCGGCGAAGGTCATCGAGATGGCGGCGTGGTTCGCGCGCCATGAGATAGACAAGCAAGGCGAAGGCTTCGAGCCAGGCCAGGATGGCTATCCGAGCGCTGGACGCATCGCGTGGGCGCTCTGGGGCGGCGATCCTGGACAGACGTGGAGCCAGCGCAAGAGGGACGCTATGAAACGGATCGACGAAGCGCAGGACAACGATCGTCGCGACGTGCGACACGCAGGATTCGTCTGCGAATACAAGGCGCTCGATGACGCACCGACGGGACGATTCTCCGGCTACGGCGCGGTGTTCGGCAACGTCGACGCCTACCGCGAGCGTCTGATGCCTGGCGCATTCACGGCCACGCTGGCCGACGCGCACGCGGTCGGGCGAATGCCAGCCATGCTGTGGCAGCACAATCCGACGCAGCCGATCGGCGTGTGGCGGTCGATGCGCGAGGACGCGCGCGGCCTCTACGTCGAAGGCGAGTTGGCCGACACGCAGCTGGCGCGCGAAGCGTACAGCCTGATGAAGCTCGGCGCGCTCTCGGGCCTGTCGATCGGGTTCACGGTCGCCCAGGACCGGATGAATCCAGACGACAAGGTGCGTGAACTGCAGGCCGTGAACCTCTGGGAGGTGTCACCCGTGACCTTTCCTGCGAATACCGAAGCGCGGGTCGACAACGTGAAAACCGGATCGGCGATGACGATCCGCGAGTTCGAGCGATTCCTGCGGGACGCGGGATCGTTTTCAGCACAGCAGGCGAAGGCGATCGCGGCTCGTGGGTATCGGGCGCTTCGGGATGAAGCCTCCGAGGACGAGAGTCTCGACGCGGCGTGGCTTGACGACATGGCGCGGCGACTCTCCGCCTGATTAACGCGCCTCACTTTTCAGCAAAGGATGGAATCGATGGAGATCAAGCAGATTCTGGACGACCACGCCAAGGCGTGGGACGCCTTCAAGCAGGTCAACGACGAACGCCTGAAGGCGATCGAAGCGAAGGCCAGCACCAGCGACTTCGACGCGAAGCTCGCCAAGATCAACGCCGACCTGGACACGGTTGCCGCGCAGCAGCGCGAGATCGAGTCAAAGATGGCACGCGGCGCTGCCGACCAGCAGGCGCGGCCGGACGAGCACAAGTCGGCCTTCGGCAAGTTCCTGCGTCGTGGCGACGTCTCGGCGCTCGACGGCATTAAGGGCATGGTCGTGCGTGACGAGGCCAACGGTGGCTACCTCGTGCCGCAGGCCGTTGTCGGACCGCTCGTCCAGCGCATCTTCGACGGCTCGCCGATCCGCCAGATCGCGCGCGTGCAGCCGATCAGCGGCAACGCGATCGAGGGCGTGGTCAGCTACGGCCAGCTGACGGTGTCCTGGGTCGACGAGATCACGGCGTCGAGCGATCCGACCACGCCGACGCTCAAGAAGTACCGGATCGAGACGAACACGCAGCGGTCCTCGCCGCGCGTCTCGCCGCTCCTGCTCGAAGACGCCAGCGTCGACGTCGAGATGTGGCTCGGCGACTCGATCGCGCGCGACTTTGCGCTCTCCGAAGGCACCGCGTTCGTCGCGGGCACCGGCGCGAACCAGCCGCGTGGCTTCACGACCTACACCACGGCGGCGACCGCTGACTCGTCGCGCGCGTGGGGCCAGCTCGAACACGTTACGACCGGCACCTCGGGCGGCTTCGGAACCAACGCCAACGGCGTCGACAAGCTCATCACGCTGACTGGCGCGCTGAAGAGCGGTTACCGGCAGGGCGCCGTGTTCGTGATGAACAAGGCCGTGCTTGCGGCGGCGCGCGTGCTCAAGACCAGCGGCGGCGACTACATCTGGCAGCCGTCGACCCAGGCGGGCAACCCGTCGGTGCTGCTCGGCTATCCGGTCATCGAGGCCGAGGACATGCCTGCGCTCGGCGCGAACAGCCTGTCGATCGCGTTCGGCAACTTCAACGCGGGCTACATGATCGTCGACCGCACCGGCCTGTCGGTGCTGCGCGATCCGTACTCGAACAACCCGCAGGTCACCTTCCATGCGACGCGCCGCGTCGGTGGCGGCGTGATCGACTTCGACGCGATCAAGTTCATCAAGTTCATCTAGGCGCGAGAGGAGATACACAGACATGCGCGACGCATTGAATCGGAAGAAGGTCAGCAAGGCCTTCGCTTACGCCTCTCGCACCGCGACGGGCAACGGCGAGATCATCGACACGCGCGGTTTCGGCGCGCTCACCTTCGTGGTGCAGCTGGCGACCGTGACCACGGCGGACTCGTCGAACTACTTCACCCTGACGCTGCAGGCGGGCGACGACTCCGGCCTGAGCGACGGGGCCACCGTGACGGCTGCGACCGGCCTGCTCGGCAGCAACCTGGTCATCAACGACAGTACCACGCAGTCGGACATGATCGGCATGATGGGCTACGCGGGCGGCAAGCGGTACGTCCGTCTGGTGGCCACCGAAACCGGCACGGCGTCGGCGGCGTTCTCGGCCGTCGCGGTGCAGGAGCTGGCGCACATCCAGCCGGTCGGCGACGAAGCTCTGGCGTAACAGAACGACGATCGCACGGGCGCAGTCTCACGGCTGCGCTCGTGCGTGGAGTCTCTTTCATGCTCGTGCATCTCGAACAGAACCTCTACGTGCAGGAACTCGGCTGGCTCGACGTCGGCGTGCACGACGTGCCGGATGGCCTGGCGGCCGCGCTCATCTATCAGGGACGCGCGCGCACGCTCTCGGCCATTGAGGCGGCACCAGAGCGCGTCGCGACGATGGTGCCACCACGCCGCACGCGGAGGGCGCGCGCATGACCTGGCACCGGCAACCGCTCGTCTCGCTGGTGACTGAGCCAGTCCAGGAGCCGCTGACCATGGCCGAGGCAAAGGTCTTTCTGCGGGTCGACGGCACGGCTGACGACGCACTGATCGGGATGCTGATCACGGCCGCGCGGCAGTGGGTGGAAACCTACACGCGCCGGGCGCTGATCACGCAGACCTGGGACTGCCGCTTCGAAGGCTTCCCGCAAATGACGCGACCGCTGGTGATCCCGAAAGCGCCGCTCGTCTCGGTGTCGTCCATCACGTACACCGACGAGAACAGCGTCGAGCAGACCTGGGCGGCTGGCAACTACAGCGTGCGGACGTTCAGCGGGCCGACTGCGGGGCGCGGCGTGATCCGCGTGACGCCGGACACCGACTATCCGGCGACGCTGCTCGAAGCGGACTATCCGGTCACCGTGCGCGTGGTCTGCGGCTATGGAGCCGGATCGGCAGCGGTGCCGTCTGGGATCCGGTCGGCGATCGCGCTGCTCCTGGGCGACCTGTACTCGCAGCGGCAGGAAACCGTGATCGGGACGTCGAGCAGCAAGATCCAGACGACGCTTGAAAAGCTGCTCGGGCCGTACCGGCTTCAGGAGGCGCAGTAAGTGGCGCTAATCGGCCAGATGCGGCACCGGGTCGTTGTCGAGAACCCGACGGCCGCAGCGGACGGTGACGGCGGCTACGCCGACAGCTACGCAGCAGTCGCACCGTCGCCGGTCTGGGCCTCGATTGAACCGGCGACCGCTGGCGTCATCGAGCAGCAGGTTGGCAACCAGATCGAGGCGGGCGTGACGCACCTGGTGACGATGCGCTGGCACGCGGGCGTGACTACGAAGACGCGGCTGACGTTCGGCTCGCGCCGGTTGTTTGTGCGCGGGCTGCAGAAGATCCACGAGGTCGGCGAGTGGCTGGTCTGCTCGTGCGAGGAGTTTGTCTGATGCCGGTCCAGTTCATCGTCGACACCAGCGAACTCGCCAAAGCGATTGACAAGCTGCCGGGCCAGCTGCAGGCCGAGGCTGATCGGGCCGTGTCGGACGCGGCCAGGCAAACGGCAGCAACAATCCGCGCGGCCTATCGACAGGTGCGTAGCGACTCGGACACCTTCACGGTAGACGGTAAAACGCTGACGCGCAGGCACCTGGCCGATGCGGTGACGACGAAAACGACGAGCAAGAACTTGGGCCGTGTGTCCGCGCGCGTGTCCGTCAATGCGCCGCACGCCTACATGTTTGAGTACGGCACCGTCGTCCGCTCGACCAAGGACGGCGTCAGCCGTGGCGCATCGCCAGCGCACCTGACGCTGACGACGTCCGCCATGCGCGAACGCAAGCAGATGGTCAGCGATGTCATCGACATCGTCGAGGCGGCCGGGTTCGAGGTGACGCGCAGTGCCTAGCACGGCGGCCGTCGATGCCGCACTGATCGCACGGCTGGCGAGCGACGCCACGCTGACGACGCTGGCACCTGGCGGCGTCTACCGCGACGTCGCACCGCAGAACACACGCACGCCGTTCGTCATTGTGTCGCAGGTGTCGCACGAGGACGACTACAGCATCGGATCGCAGGCGTTCGAGCAGGTCCGGTACCTGGTCAAGGCCGTCGACCTGCAGACGTCTGGCACAGCCGCGCAGGCCGTTGCTGACCGGGTGCAGACGCTGCTCCAAGTGACGACGCTCACAATGACCGGCTACCGCTCAGTGCTGATCCAGCGCGAGGAACGGGTCGCCTACGTTGAGGTCGACGACTCGTCCGACCGGCGCTACCAGCACCGTGGCGGCGTCTATCTGGTGATGGTGGAGCCGTCATGATTCGCCTGTCGATCATTCTGGCGACCGTGGGCCGCGACTCGCTCGGGTTCGCGGCGTCCTGCGTGGCACGGCAGCTGCGGCCGACCGATGAATTCATCATCGCGGGCGGCGGCGCCTACGGCCGACGCGTGGCGGCTGCGCTGGACGGCACACGCTGGATGGATCTGCCCGCTGGTGGCAACTGGGGCCATGCGGAGCGGAACGCGGCAATGGTCGAGGCGACCGGCACGCACCTGCTCTTCGTCGACGACGACGACGCCGTGCTGCCAGGCGCGCTCAAATACGTGCGCGCGGCCCTTGAGGCTGAGCCTGACCGACCGCACATCTTCAAGATGCTGAACGTCGACGGGCGCCTGCTGCCGACCATGCGGATTGTGCGTGAAGGCAACCTGGGGACGCCGCAGCTGGTCGCTCCGAATGTGGCCGAGCGGCTTGGGCAGTGGGGCACCAGATACGAGGGTGACTTCGACTACATCGCGTCGACGCTCGAGCACTACCCGAACGGGCCGATCTGGCATGACATCGTGATCTACGCCTGCCGCGAGCACGGGCGGCGCGCCTGGGGGCACGCATGACCGGCGTGCTGGTTGTGCATCCTGGCGCCTCCTGGGCCACGCACGACGTCCATATGGGCCTCGTCGAGGGGTTGCGGGCCAACGGCGTGCGGGTCTGCGAGTTCCGGCTCGACACCCGGATCCAGCGGACGCACGACTTCCTGCACTTCCTCTGGCGGCGGCAGAAGCGCGCGGCACCCGATCGCGCCTGGCCGAAACCATCGGACATCGACGTGCTGCACCAGGCGTCGCAGGGCATGGTCGAGCGGGCGCTGGAAAAGGGCTGCTCGGACATCCTGGTCGTCTCGGCGATGTACCTCATGCCAGATCGCATCGCGCTGGCGCAGCGGGCCGGTCTGCGCGTGTGGCTGCTCTGCACCGAGACGCCGTATGCGATGGCACAGGAACTGCGCCTGGCTGGCCTCGTGGACGGCGTCTGGACGCACGAGCGGGCGGTGCTCGACCAGTTCGCGGCCGTCAACCCACGCACCGGCTACCTGCCGCACGCATGGCGGCCGGGCGTGCATGATCGTCCGGCACCGGCCGTCGAGCCGACCTGCGACGTCCTGTTCTGCGGGTCGCTGTTCAAGGAGCGGATTCAGTGGATGGAGGCCGTCGACTGGTCCGGGATCGACCTGCATCTGTACGGGACGCCGGAACTGCTGGCGCCTCGGTCCCCGTTGCGCGCGTTCGTCCGAGGCGGGCTGGTCCAGAACGCCCACCTTGTCGGCCTCGCGCAGCGCGCCAGGCTGGCGCTGAACCTGTTCCGCGCGCCGGACGATGGACACCCGGCTGAGAGTCTGAATCCTCGCCTCTACGAGATGGCAGCGGCGAGCGTGTGCAGTGTGTCGGATCGTCGGGCCGAGGTCGTCGAGAAGTTCGGCGACGCCGTGCCGACGTTCTCGACGCCGGACGAGGCAGGCGCGGTGATCCGCGAGCTGCTGGCGCGGCCGGATCGACGCGCGGCGTGTGCCGCACAGGCGCGGGCAGCGGTGGCGTCTGACAGCTGGGCGCATCGAGCGACACAAATGGTACAGGACTGGGCCGCCTGGCAAACGCCAGGACGGCAGCAAAGGAGTGCGTAGACTATGGCGAAATATCACGGCAGAAGCGGCGCAGTGTTGCTGGCCTCGGCAAACGGCGGCGCGGCGGCCTCGGTGGCGAACCTGACGCAGTGGTCGCTCTCGATCGACATGGACACGGCCGAGGTCTCAAGCCTCGGCGACACGTTCAAGTCGTATGTCGCGGGCCTCAAGAACGCCTCGGCGTCGGTGTCTGGCTACTGGGCCGACGACGCGGACATCAACCTGGACGCCTTCGACCAGGCGCAGTCGGGCGGCACGGTGAACTGCTACCTGTACCCGGCCGGTGTCGGCGTGGCAAAGTACTGGTACGGAGCGGTCTGGCCGAGCGGTATCAGCATCGACGACAGCGTCGGCGGCGCAGTGACGTTCTCGGGCAAGCTGGCGTTCAACGGCACCTGCACCCGCGTCGGATAAGGCATGACACTCCGAGGCGCTACGGGCGAGATTCGGTGGGTGTATCTGCCTGCCGTGGTCTTTGGCCCGTGGCGCATCGAGTCGGAGCACGAGACGACGCTGGTCGGGACGGTGGCCAGTGTCGACGACTACCGGGTGACGCAGCACCCGCTGGTCGCGGTGGTGCAGCTGGGGCGCTCCCAGGTGCGCTACCCAGTGCTGGATCTGCAGATAGACGGCGGGCGCGTCACGGCGCGCCTCGGCCCGAGGACATAACGAATGGCAAAGAAGGCGAAGACGCTGCGGTTTGTGCAGCCTGACGTGGTGCGGTTGGACCTGTCGGACGGCGACTGGCTCGACGTGCGGCGGGAACTCTCGACCGGCGAAGTGCGCCGGGCGATGGCCAAGACGATCAAGTCGCTGCGGCCTAACGGCGAGATCGAGCCGGATCTCGAAATGCTGGGACGCGCCGAGATCGCGTCGTACATTGTCGACTGGTCCTTCGTGGACGCGGCCGACAAGCGCGTGCAGTTCACCGACGCGGCGCTCGACAACCTCACGCAGGACGCCTATAGCGAAATCGAGACGGCCGTCCGGGCGCACATCGCGCGCGGTGAGGACGAACGAAAAAACGCACGGACCGGGAGTTCGTCGACATCGGTCTGACGATCTGCCGGTTGTACCACTGGACCTGGCAGGAGTTTCTCGACCTGCCGTACTCCGTCTATGAAGTGCTGATCGAGCGCCTCGAACGCGAGGCGCGCGACCGCGAGGAGCAGGATGCTTTCCGCTAGTTTTCGCGCCAACTTCACGGAACTCTACACGGAACTCGACAAGGCCAAGGTCCGCTTCAAGGATCTGTCGACCGATGCGACCGACGTGCAGAAAAGCGTGAGCGCGATCGCGGACCGATTCTCGGGTCGCAACGTCATTGCTCAGGCCGCGCAGATGGCCGAGGCGATCACCCAGATCGGCGGCGCGGCGGTCCTGACCGAGCGCGAAGCGGCACGCGTCAACAGCACGCTCACGGCGGCGCTGCAGAAGGCGAAACTGACCGGCGTGCCGGTCACTGCTGAAATGAAGGCGCTGGCGGCCGCAACCGAGCAGGCGGGCAAGCAGGGCACCTTCTACAGCAAGGTCATAGACGGCCTCGGCAGCGCGGCGAAGACCGCAGCGGCGTCGTTCGCGGCCTTGTTTGCGGCGCAGAAGATCGCCGAAATGGCGAAGGCGATCGTCGACTTCGGCGGCGAGATGACCGACCTGTCGGCAAAGACGGGCCTCTCGACGACAGCGCTGCAGCAGTTCCAGTACGCCGGAGGCCAGGTCGGCGTCTCGCTCGACGCCATCACCGGCGGCGTCAACATGCTGCAGAAGCGGCTGGCGGGCGACGACAAGAGCGCCCAGGCGGCGATCCAGAAGCTCGGCCTGTCGTTCGCCGACTTCAAGACGCTCTCCCCTGAGCAGCAGTTCTCGACGCTGGCCGAGAAGATCGGCGCGATCGAAGATCCGATGCTTAGGACGAAGGCCGCGACCGACCTGTTCGGAAAGTCGGGCGCGGAACTCCTGCCTGCGCTGACGAAGGACTTCGCGGACCTTACCGAGAAGGCCAACAGCCTCGGGATCGTCATGGACGAGCAGACGATCGCCGCGATGGACACCCTGGGCGACACCGTATCGGATCTCGGCAGCGTCGCGTTCGCGGCGCTCGGCAAGATCATCGCGCCGTTGATCCCGTTGCTGTCGAAGTTGGCCGAGGGCGCGATGGTGCTCGCCAGCTTCTTGGGAGAGAAGCTCGGCCAGGCCGTGACGTTGATCGGCGACGGCCTCAAGTGGTTGGCGAACCAGTGGCTATCGTTCCAGATCAACTTCCTGACCGGCGTGCAGAAGGTCGCCGCTGCGATCCCAGGTCTTAACAGCCTGACGGGCGTATCTGACACGCTCGGATCAGCGATCGATGCGCTGAAGGGGATGCAGGTCGCGCTGAACGCCGAGCAGCCGAAGACAGCGGCGACGACGAAGGCGGTCGGCGTCGAGATGGACGGCGCCGCGAAGTCGACGAAGGCGCACGCCTCGGAACTCGACAAGTTCAACGAATCGCTCGCGCGCGTCGTCGGGTCAGCCGTGCCGTACTCGCAGACGCTGGCGACGATCAACGGCCAGACGGTCGAGGCCGTCAAGTACTACCTGGCGCTCGGCGCGTCGGCCTCTGACCTGGCAAAGGTCTACGGCCTGACCGACCTGCAGATCAAGGCGATCACGACCGATCTCGAACTTGCGCGCAAGGAGATGGAACTGTCGAGCAAGACCGTGGTCGGCTGGTCGGCCTCGCTCGGTACCGTTGGCACCAAGATCAACGAATACCTCCCGTCGATCGCACGCGAACTCGGCAAGATTCCGACCATCGTCTCAAAGGCGCTGCCCGAAGTCTCGAACACGTTCGGCAAGTTCAAGGACATCGCGAAGGGCGCGGTCGGGAACCTCAACGACATCTTCCAGAAGGCATTCGAGGGCGGCGGCGGCATCGGCGGTGCGGTGCAGTCGCTGGCGACACAGCTGACGAGCGGTCTGCTGTCGATGATTCCGGCCGTCGGCCCGATCCTGTCGCAGTTCTCGGGCGCGATCGTCGCGGGCATCTCCAAGATCGGCTCGTTGTTCAGCAACGCGGGCAAGAAGACGAACGACATGCGCGACCAGTTCGTCGCTGCGCATGGCGGACTGGCAGCGCTGAATCAGAAGGCCGCCGAAGCTGGCGTCACGCTGGACGAACTGCTCAAGGCGAAGCGGCCCGAAGACTTCAAGAAGGCGGTCGAGAACCTCGAGGGCGCGTTCAAGGCGTCCATCGACAAGATGAAGTCGGATCTGGGCGGACTGCAGGACAAGCTGGGCGACCTCGAACGCCAAATGACGCCGACGTGGCAGGACATGGAGCAGGCTGCGAAGGACTTCGGCGTGTCAGTCGATGCGCTCGGTCCGGCCTTCCAGCAGCTCAAGGCCAATGCGCGCGCGACGGAGATCGTGAACGCATTTGAGACGATGAAGCGCGGCGGTGCGGATGTGGGTGGCGTGCTTGTCGGGATGCAGGACGAACTGCAGCAGTTCGTCAATGACTCGATCAAGTTCGGGACCACGATTCCAGAGAACATGCGGCCAATGCTCGAAGAGCTGGTCAAGTCCGGCCGCCTCACCGACGACCAGGGCAAGAAGCTGACCGACCTCGGCGGGCTGAAGTTCGGCGAGCCGGTACAAGATAAGTTCTCGCGCATCGCAACGGAGATCGAGAAGGTCACCAAAGCGATCAACGACCTGATCGAAAAGATCTCAGCTGGCCTCGCCGGTGCCATCACCAACGTGCCGGTAATGACCGTGCCGGTCCGCTTCAGGAATGAAGGCACAGATGTGCCAGACACCACGCCGCGCGAGCCTGAACGCGCGCTCGGATCGCTCGGGGCGACCGGCCGATGGTTCGAGAACTTCGGCAGCGGCAAGCTGGTACGACTGCACGGCAGCGAGTCGGTCGTAAGGGCCGACCAGGCGCGGGCCTTCGCGGCCGACGTGTCAGGTGGCGGCACGAGCGGGATGCTCGACGAACTCCGCAACCTGCGCGGCGACATGATGACGCTGCCGCAGGCGCTCTCGCGGGCCGTGCGTGACGCGATCCTAGTGGCTGGCTAATGGCACCCATTACCTCGAAAGTCGAGATCGAGCTGGCCGGACGCGGCAACGGCTGGACGGAGATCACGTCAGATGTGCTGTCGCCGGTGCGTATCGGCTACGGCATCCGAGGAGCCGGGCCAGGCGACCGCACGGCGTCGTCTGGGTCGATGACCTTCCTGCTGAACAACAGCACCAGTAACAGCGTCGGTCGGCTCGGCTACTACTCGCCTGGCGGGTCGGAGGCGCGCGTCGGCTGGACGCTCGGCGTGCGGGTGCGCGCGTCGTTTCAAGATCCGGCGACGTCTACCTGGTACACCCGTTTTGTCGGGTCTGTCACCACGATCAACCCAGTCCCTGGCATCTCGGGGCCGCGCACGGTGCAGGTCGTGGCGACCGACTGGATGGACGAGGCCGCGCGGTCGACGGTCTCCGGCCTCGCCACACAGTTCGACAAGCGGTCCGACGAGATCATCACACTGCTGGTCAACAACGTCACCCGCGCGCCGGAAGGCACCAGTATCGCTACCGGCCGCGAGACGTTCGCGTATGCGATCGACACGGCACGCGACGACCGGCCGAATCCGGTGCTCCAGGAGATCGCGCGGGTCACGAACTCAGAGCTGGGCTACACCTATGTGAAAGGCGACGGCACCGTCGTCTTTGAGGCGCGCTCGGACCGTGTCAGTACGGCCGACGATGCGACGTTTGACAACGATATGTCGGGCCTGTCGGTTTCGGTCTCGCGTGACGCTGTGATCTCGCGGATGCAGGTCGTGACGCACCCACGCACCGTCGACAGTTCGACGCAGGTACTGTACCGACTGCAAAGCACGCCACTGATTGATCCAAACGCGACACTCGATATTGTCGGCGGCTACACCGATCCAAGCAATCGCGCCCAACGGATCGGTGGGAAGTCGATGGTGACGCCGGTCGCGACGACCGACTACACCGCGAACAGTCTGGCGAACGGCAGCGGCACGAATCTGACCAGTAGTATCACGGTCACGGCAACGTTTGCGTCCAACTCGGCACGATTTACCGTAACCAATACGGGATCTGTCCCTGCCTACCTGACCAAATTGAACGCGCGCGGTATCGGCATTTACGACTACGAGCAGACGGTCGCAGAGGCCGAGGACGCGACCGCTGCGGCCGACTTCGGCGAGCAGGTCGTCGCACTGGACATGCCGTACCAGACGGACGTGGCAATGGGCGTCGATGCCGCACGGTACCTCCTCAGCCTGTACAGCGCGACCGAGGTCGGCATCTGGTCACTCGGCACAGCTGGCAGTTCAGAACTGGGCGTGACGACGCAGCTGGCGTACCGCGTGCTGACGACGGTCGGCAGCGTCAGCGTCGCGCCAAAGACGGCAGCACTGCAGACGCAGATCCTGGCCAGGGACATTGGCGACCGTGTCGGCCTGCAGGAAACCGTCACCGGACTATCAACCTCGTTTTACATCCATGCGGTCGACCTGGAGGTTCGCGCACCAGGTGTGCCGTTCGTCACTTGGACGCTGGCACCGGCCGACACCACCACCTACTGGAGCCTCGGCAGTGCCGGGGCGTCTGAACTCGGCCTGACGACACGCTTGTCTTTCTAGGAGTAGCAGATGGCATGGACGACACCGACGACGCAATCGTCTGGCGCACTGATCACGGCGTCAATCTGGAACGGCGATCTGGTCGATAACCTCAATTATCTGAAAGGATCTCCAACGCTTGGCACCCCAACCGCCGACGCCGTAGTTCTCGCCACTGTGGCTGGCGCGACGCCGCCTGCTGCCACGCTGTACAAGGACTCGCTGGTGTCGGCGTGGGTGTCTATCACGTACAGTGCAGGGACGCCGTCGATCAGCGATGACTACAACGTGTCGAGCCTCACTGATCATGCGGTCGGCGATGTCAGCGTGACGTATGCGACCGCGCTGAGTGTGTCGACCTACGCCGTCTGTGTGTGTCCGACGGCAGATGATGACGATCAGATTTTTTGCTCCAGCCGAACGACCTCCGCAAGTCGCTACGTCATCATCAACGATGATACGGATACGGCCTCGGATGGGAATCTGACTGTCGTGATCGTAGGAGGATGGCAGTAATGGCTTTGGTGCGTGTGTATCCGTCGGCGGCTGGCGCTGCCGTTCTCATTCCAAACGAACGCCAGCGGCACAGTGGCGAGTCGGATGTCGCGTTTCTGGCGCGCATTGCCACGCACGCCGAGTCAGCCGACGCGAGTCTAGTCAACGGGCAAGATGTGGATGCTTCGACGCTGCCGACCGACCGCGACTTCCGTAAGGCGTGGAAGCTGTCTGGCGCACAGTGCGTCGTCGACATGCCGATCGCGCGCGAGGTACACCGGGACAAGCTCAGGGCCGCCAGAGCGCCGAAACTGGCCGAGCTGGACGCGCTCTACCTGCGCGAACTGGAACGCGGGCCGCAGGGCAAGCCGCAAGACATCGCGACGCAGAAGCAGGCGCTACGCGACCTGCCGCAGAACCCACAGATCGACGCGGCGGCCTCGCCTGCTGCACTACGCGCGCTCTGGCCGACGAGCCTGCTTGGCGCGACGCCATATCGCGGCTGATGCGGATCAGCGTCGTGCTGCTGACGTGCCTCGTGGCGGGTGGCTGCGAGGCTCCTCCACGTCTGGCCACGCATGTCGACGTCAAGCAGATGGAACAGATGCTCGACCGACCACACCTGTCGCCAGAGGAGTGGCAGGACTACTGCGCGACGCCTGCGCTCGATGGCCAATCATCGCACTGCAGTATCGCGGTGCAGATCGATTGTCCGCCTGACTGCGGCGTCTACCAACTCGTGTATGAGGATCGTCTGGCGCGGAGGATGTGGTGAGTGACACGGCTGAAGAATGGCAGCAACGCCTGCAGAACGAACGGCACACCCAGCTGGTCACGCTCATGACCGAGGTGCGCGACCGGGTCCAGGTGCAGAACGGGCGCATCGGGACGCTGGAGCGGCAGGTCGCCGTGCTGGAGGATCGCTCGCCAGGGCGCGTCGGGATGCTGACGGGCGGCATTGGGGCTGGGATCGTTGCGGCGCTCTACGAGCTGCTGCACCTGTCGAAGCGATGACGACTGATAGCATCATCGACGCGATCCTCCGGCGCGAAGGCGGCTATGTCGATCACCCAGACGACCGAGGCGGCTGTACCAAGTACGGCGTCACGGTCGAGACACTCGGTCTGTGGCGCGGGAAGGCGGCCACCTGCGCGGACGTCGCGCTACTGACCGAGGACGAGGCGCGCGAGATCTACCGCGTGCGGTACATCCAGCAACCAGGCTTTGCGGCCGTGCGTGACGACCAGCTGCGGGCGCTCCTGATCGACTGGGGCGTCAACAGTGGGCCGCGTACGGCGATCCGCGAACTGCAGCGCATCCTGGGCGTGACGGTCGACGGCACCCTCGGCCCGCAGACACGGGCGGCGCTTGAGGTACGCGAGTCGTCCGAGATATTCCGCCTACTCCTACAAGCGCGGCTGTACTTCGTCGCCAACCTGGTGCAGCGGTTCCCAGCGCAGCGGGTGTTCGCGGCGGGTTGGATGCGGCGGATCGGCGAGTTCCTGGCGTGAAGAATCCATTACGCCTGCTCGGGATCTACACGAAGGCGAGCGCCGTACTCGATGCGCTCGATGAGGCGAAACACGACTGGGAGGCACGGCGCGCCTCTCGACGCGCCACGCTCTACTCGTCGCCGGAGTGGTGGCAGCGGTTCCTGACGGCGATGCGTGACCTGGCACTGGCGGTCGATCCGCCTGCCGAGGTCAAGGAGTACCTGACGATGAAGAACTGGAAAACCACGCTGTCCGGCGTCGCGGCCATTCTGGCGGTGATCGGGAAGATCGTCTCGACCGGCCACATCGACTGGCAGACCGACGGTCCGGCGATCGTCGCGGGCATCGGCCTGATCGCCGCGAAGGACGCCAGCTCACATTGACGACCCGAAGGCTCGGGCAGAAGCTCGAGCCTTCACGTTCCCTCCCCTATGGCTGCCAAACCGCTTCCAGCATCCGACCTGCGCGCCGTGCTCGATGCCTACCGGCAGTTCGGCCGTCGACGGCGCGAGGCGGCGCACTCGCTGAACCTGCACGTCCGCACGTTCGAGTCGCGGCTGAAGCTGGCGAGGCTGGCCGAGGCGGAAGGGCGTCTCACGCCGCGTCCGTTCGAGGTGCCGGAGCTGCCGAGTGTCGGCATCGACATCGAGATGCTGATCGCGCAGCGGCAGCAGAAGTTCCAGCAGAAGAGCGAGTCGAAAGAGGCGCGGACGCTGATCCCGGTGCAGATCCGCGAGACGGGCCCGTTCGGCGTGGCGGTGTTCGGCGATCCGCACGTCGACGACGACGGCACCGACCTGTCGCTCCTGCGTCGGCACCTGGACATCGTGCGCGGAACACCAGGCCTGTTCGGCGCGCAGATTGGCGACGTGAACAATAACTGGGACGGCCGCCTCATGAGATTGTGGGCCGAGCAGTCGACGAGTGCCGACGAAGCCTGGGGGCTGGCCGAGTGGTTCCTGCGGTCGCTGGAATGGCTGTTCTGGGTGAAGGGCAACCACGACGCCTGGTCGCAGTCGCGCGATCCGATCCAGCGACTCGCGCAGGAACTGAACGTGCTGTACGACCACCAGGTGCGTATCGCGCTGAAAACCCCGCTGGGCCGCGAGATCCGCATCCATGCGCGGCACGACTTCCG
>Ga0208784_1000512_pt1 | contig 18622 bp, 25 predicted proteins | sample DEB19_08_DNA_FD_184531 | JGI IMG/M metagenome (GOLD analysis project Ga0208784, IMG submission 184531) | Aqueous microbial communities from the Delaware River and Bay under freshwater to marine salinity gradient to study organic matter... | ecosystem: Environmental > Aquatic > Marine > Coastal ... | reverse complement strand
TGTCTGTTGAACACCAATAACGCCCATGTCCCTCACGCACAGGATCACCCATTAGGGTACGTTTTGGTTTGGCTTGATGTCGTGGTCGGTATTCAACGCTTTTAAGAAATTCTTCGGCACTACTACCGCCTATGGCTTCTTGTTGAGCAGGTTCCGGGCTGGGCATAGTTGGTTTTGGCTCCGGTTCTTCGTTGTCGCCAACAATATCATCATATTGAGCCATGCTTAATGTTTCACCTGTTTTACTGAGATGAATCATTTTTTCTGTTACATCGTGTAGATCCATGTCGGTTTCAGCATCTTCACGGGCATATTCCATCATACGTAGTAATAACGGTACATCTAATTGTATAGTATCAACGGGATTAACTGTATCTTCGCTCACGCTCTCTTCTACACGAGGAATAGGGTGCGACTCTGCCTTGCGCTTAACATCACCTACTGTGAACGAAGGCTTGCCATTGCTGCGAGCAAAAACTGGGTTTTGGTACCATAACTTATGCATACTAATACCAGTACCTTTACCACTTGGTAACATTAGTTCACCACCGTTTTCCTTGCCTAACACATAGTTGTCTGGTGCCGATACAAACGCAGGCAAAAATGTTAACATATACACATCGCCGACACGCATACCAGGTTTTACGCCAATTTTTTTGTAATACCTAGCCACTAGATCTAACTGATCTACGGCTGGCATTTGTAAAATTTCTTCTCTAGTAGTGCCTAAATTAGCAGCGGTGCGTTTCGTAAATCCTATTAATCCAGCACTTACACCAAAGGGGTCTTTAGCATTAGCACGACCACGACTTTCTAAATTTATAATAGCACGTAAAACATCTTCATCTAAACCTAGATCACGAGATATTTTGTTTAGTTTAGTATTGAATACAGCATCATTGAATGCAGAATCACTTGATACTGTTTTAGTTTTTGGACTTATTACACCTTGAGCTTTGGTTTTCAAGTCTTTTGGTAGTGCATTTGGTGCGAAAGTTAGTATTGCTACTACGGTCTTAGGGCCTAACTTGCCATCTACTGTAAGATTAGCACCACGCTTGTTAAGTTCGCGCTGTAGAGTTGTTATATCATCTACAGTATTTTCTAAAAACAGGTCGTCTACACGCATTATTTAATACCTGCTTGCGTGACCATTTTCTTGAGCAATTCTTCAAAATCACGTTTGACTTCAGGATTTTGCATTAATGTTTGTATTTGCTTCTGCATGTCTTGTGGTGTCGCAGGCTTGGTATCACCGCTGCCCGGTTGTACATTACCACCGCCAATTTGTACATTTGCTGCTGGACTAACTGGTTTGGCACCCTGCGGAGTTTGAGCCTGGCCCTGCGGCTGGATCGCTTTATCTGTCATACTAGTAGTCGGTGTGATAGGCTGTATTCCTGATATCCCGGCTTCATCTAATACACCGGCTTCACGTGCCATTTGTTCTAACTCATCCATGGTAGCCAACCATAAATGACTGGTTTCACCTACTCCGGCCTTGACTAACTTGTTAATCAAGTCATGCTTTTGTTCCCATTCGCTAGCAGCTTCGGATATATAATCAGTTAATCTACGCATGGTTAGGCCTTTGCTCGCTTAATTATTTTCTTCTTTTTAGGCAATGGGCTTGCTATGGCTGTAGCAATACTGCCTGAACTAGTACCACCAGCTGTGACACTTTCGCCCATGGTTTTCATTACTAAATTAGTTTCACCAGCACGACTCATTAGGTCATGCTCCATCCATTCTTTTACTTGACGTAAGTAATCACTTGCTAGGGTGATTTTTTCTTGAACCCATCCTTCTAGGCCTTCACGCTCGCTAATTTGCCTAAGCAAACGGTGTAATTCTATAGCATTACTAGCAGCATTATAGCACTGCTCTCTTGCCATTTGTATCTCGTGATCGTCGTGCATTTCCTGCACAGCCTGTACGATGTGATGATTTTCTGTAATAAAGTCGCTAGGTTTCATAGTGATACCAGTTATAGTTGTATTTTTTATTTATCAAGGTATGTAAAAAGGCAAAACCGCCGAAGCGGTTTTGAAGTAGTGCCGATACTGCTTATTTCTTAACAAAACTAGGCATTTGATCCAAGTCTCCTTTGTATTCATAGTGCCCACTGTGGTTAAGCAATACTTTACTATGTGCCCAAATTTCGCCACCTAGTTTTTGCCAACGTCGACAAAAACACCAGTCCTCACTTAGGTAATGTCCACGTTCGTCAATCTCTACATCAAAAATTGCGTACATGAATGGTTCATACTGCTTGCCTAAGCCTACATCATCTACATACTTTGTTTCTGGATGGGCTTCGCATAATTTTTCATATACTTCACGCTTGAACAATAAAAAGCCTGTGCCCATTGTGTCCACAGTAAAGATATCACCTTGGATCTTAGTCTGGGGTAACAGGTTAATCACGTAGTTAGTAGGAATAGCTTTCTTAGGATAGAGACCACCAATTACTTCTTTTTCATATACTAACATATGAAAGATAGCTTCGGGTTCGAACCTAATATCAGCATCGATGAACATAAAATGTGTAGCACCGGTATTACTCATCATCTTGGCCATAAGATTATTACGACCACGTGTGATAAGACTTTCATTTACCATGGTGTCTAGGCTCCAATGTAACCCAACACGAGCAGCCATTAACACAAACTTTAATAAGCTAGTCATAGTAGGTTCACTGACCATACCACCATAGCAGGGAATACCTATGTGCAAGTGAATTTTGCTAAAATCATAGGGGCGACCTTCTTGCTGTGGATCTGATGAGGTATTATCGCCTTTGCTCTTTTTCATTAGCTCAGAAATTTTCTGAACTACTTCAGTGGCGCTTTTACCTGGAATGTCATAATCGGGTTTATTTTCTTGATTTTCCATATTTCTCTTTGATGTTAACGTATTACTACTTCTTGAACCTTCTTGATTATAGTTGGTGCTACTAGAGCTATCATGTCTACGATACGTGGATCATTCACATAAAAATAACAGCTATGGAGATATTTATTGCCAAGAGTCATACCGGCTAATAAATGATCTGATATACGAATTTCAGATCTTATGGTTGTTAAATAGTTTGCCAACAATTTACGATCACGAGTATTACGATAGCCATCACGTATACTGACCTTGTATCTATAATCAGTAGGCTTACGCATGATAATATTACCAGACTCTAATGTCTCTCGATCTTGCTGATTGGCTATTCTAGTTACTGATACTAGGCTTGATCCATAGTCCTTGAGCGTAGTAGTAGCTAGGTCCATTAGAGCTTGTTCGGTTTCTGCGAATACGGACAATGAGTTGCCTTCACAGCGCCAGCGTAGACCCTGACTTTGATTAACAGCATTGAAAAATGTTACTAACTTATCGAATGCTATTTGATCATTTTGTATGTGTCTCGACGAAAAAGCACGCCTAGCTAGCTGATCCAATGATGATACTGATCTTAGTAAGGCAGCACCAACTAAATTATATACTAACTTATAATAAAATTGACCATAGAACTGTCTAGTTGTTGGTATAATTTGAACAGTTTTGTTGATCTCAGTCCACTGTGATGAATCCATTTTCCTGTACTTTAGCAATATTTGTAGATAACGACTTATAGATATTACATTCAACAATATCAAAAGTCAAGTCTTGATTTACTGAATCAACTGTTACAACACAATCTGCTCCCAAATTTTCGAACAATATCTTACGACTAACAGGAACTTTAATCATATCATTGATAGTACGTGCTAGTGGCCTAGCACCCATCTTACGATCAAAGCCGCGCTCAATCAATAAGTCGGTAGCAGCTTCGGTTAATCTAATTTTAATTTTACGATCCGATAACAAGTCATTAATTTCTTGTATAAATTTATTAACAATCAATCGCATGTTATCTTTAGTAAGATGCCCAAACTTGCAAATAGCATCTAATCGATTACGAAACTCTGGTCTGAAGAATTCTTTTACTGCGCGATCATCTTCTCCGGTGCGTTGTAAGTCTGTTGCGAATCCTATTGTATTACGCTCATTGTCTTGTGCACCTAAGTTAGACGTCATGATTAAGATACAGTTTCTAGCATCTGCTCGTTTACCATTACTACTGGTTACAAAGCCTTCGTCCATGAATTGTAGCAATACATTACTAACATCAGGGTGCGCCTTTTCAATCTCGTCAAACAAAATAATACTATGTGGGCTTTTTTCAATGGCACTAATTAACAATCCGCCGCCCATGTTAGCATCGTCGTAGCCTACATAGCCCGGAGGAGCTCCGATCAATTTAGCTATGGCATGTTTTTCTTGATACTCACTCATGTCATATCTATGCAATTTCATGTGTAAGTTATCGGCTAACTGTTTAGCTAATTCAGTCTTACCTGTTCCAGTTGGACCTAAAAACAAGAAACTGCCCATGGGCTTGTTAAGTGGTTTTAATCCTGCTTTGGCAATGTAGATACGCTCCATAACACGTTCGACTACAGTATCTTGGCCATAAACCCTTGCCTTAATATTGTTTTCAATGTCAGGGAATTTATTATCATCTTTGATTTTATCTTCGCTGCCGATCTGGTCTGCAGGAATCTTAATTGCGCGGCTTAGAGTGTCTATGATATGACTTCTATCAATGCGTAAAAGACTAGTCCCATTACTAGCAACTTTGAGCTTGGCGCAACTGGTATCAATCAAATCAATGGCCTTATCGGGCAACTTCTTGTCGCTTTGATAGCGTACACTAAAATCTACAGCAGCGTCGATAGCATCGTTAGAAATCTCTACCTTATGAAACCCTTCAAACTGTGAACGAATACCGCGTAGAATATCTTTAGCCATCGATGGTGTAGGCTCGTCTACAGTGAGCCTGTAGAACCTACGCATCAGCGCACGATCTTTTTCAAAACTCTGTGTGTATTCTTCCCAAGTAGTGCTAGCGATTACTTTGATTTTGCCCTTGGCTAAAGCTGGTTTTATCATGTTGCCAAAGTCAATTGATCCGCTGCTACTATTACCTCCGGCTCCTCGCATCTGATGAGCTTCATCTATGAACAGGATAGCTTCGCCCTTTTTCTCTAAGGCACGTATAATATTCTTGAGTTTTTCTTCAAAGTCACCGCGATACTTGCTACCGGCCAATATACTAGAAATATCAAGATTATATACAGTAAAGTTTTTCAAGTAATCGGGCACAGCCCCAATCACAATATTTCTTGCTAGACCCTCGGCTAACATAGTTTTACCTACACCAGGATCGCCTACCAATAAAACATTGGCCTTATTGCGTTTAGCTAGAATTTCCGTTATCTCAAGCAACTCGTTATCGCGTCCTATAATAGGATCAATACGTCCCGATTCTGCTTGTTCATTAAGATTGGTACAGTATTCTTTTAGGACCTCGTCGGCCTTTTTGGCGCTGGCTTCATTAGCTGCACCGTCTTCGTTTTCACTAATTATCTTTTTATAGATATTAACCAAACTAACACGATCTAGGCCATACTTGGCCATAAAGTACGCAGCATGACTATTTTGTTCGATGGTCATGCTCAATAAAAGATCTATGATCTTTATGCGATTAGTGCCATTAAACAAAGCCTGTGTAAGTGAACGATTAAACACACGTTCTAGACTCTGTGTTTTTCTTGGTGGTGTATCAGTATCTGTTACCAGATGTTCTTGACTTTGTATGTAATCTGTCAGCTCGGCGATTAGGCCGTCTACGTCAATATTGTTGCGTTTTAGAAAATCATTAAAGGGTTGATATTCAAATATGCTTAAAGAAAGATGCTCAAGTATTACGTATTCATGTCCGTGATTTCTAGCGATTTCGCCGGCACGCATAATGACTTGTTCAATTTCATTATTATTAATTGCCATATCAATTTAGTCCTGATAGTCTTTCCAGTTGTTGGGCAGTTACACGTGAAGGTATTTCAATTTGAACTTCTAAAATTAAGTCACCGCGGCGTTGTGAATTAATATCATATAAACCTTGTTGAGATAGTGCAAGATTAGTATTGGGTTGAGTAGCAGCAGGAATCTTAACTTCAAAAGTACGACCATCTAACCCTATCACGGTAATCTCTTTACCTAATATAGCATCGATCGCATTAATACGCAAGCCACGAATCAAATTAATTCCATCTACTCTAAAGTCAGGATGCCCGCGTAACCTAAACTCAACATAAAGATCACCAGCAGGCACAGATTTATTAGTATGATCACCATGTCCAGGGAATCGCATCTGCATACCAGATTGTACCCCACGTGGCACATTTACTTGCACAGTTCTTACATTATGTAATTGATCACGTATTTCTACAAATTTCGTTTGCGGATCTAATGTGGAAGCTAAGTCAAGATCCATTACAGTCTTAATATCTCGATTACGTGCTGGACGTTGGAACCCTTGTCCAAAAAATGTTCCGCCATGAAATTGATTAATGATATCATTAATGTCCGGACCAAAGTTGAAACTGAATCCAAAATTGCCTGGATGCCCACCTTGACCAAATGCTCGTTGTTGTTCCCATTGCTGTCGTCGAGCTGGATCTGTTAATACACTATGAGCTTCTTGTACCTCTTGAAACTGCGCTTGATCACCGCCACGGTCTGGGTGATGCTTCATGGCCAAACGTTTATATGCTTGGCGTATTTCGTCTTCACTAGCTGTGGGCTGAAGCCCTAGTATGTTATAATAGTCTTTCATATGTGTATATAGCAAATAGAAAAAGGTACAGTATTAATATACTATACCTTTTGGATAAAGTCAAACTTGATTATTTCTTAGCTGGAGGAATCTCTGTAGCTTCTAGTTTTTGACGTACCTTAATAGTCTTGCACTCTTGTTCGGGCTTACCATCTTTGCCCATAACAGTTTTTCCATCCTTTACTTTGTCATGACATACTTCTTTCATGACACCTTGCCCGGCAGAATGATTGTCTTTGGTCTCTTCTTTTTTCTCCTCTGCTTTAGCTACAGGAGCAGCTTCGGCTGGTTTAGCTTCTGCTGGTGCTATCACAGCAGGTGCTGCTAATGTAGCATCAGCTTTTTTCTCTTCTGGTTTGCTACAAGCTGTTAAGCCCGCAGCTAATAACATCGATACTAATAATGTGGATAGTTTCATTTTATCTCCTTAAATCCATTCTCTTGGTGGTTCCACTGGTGCTGGCTTACCACCAAACCCAGTTACTACTTGTCCAAATCCGCCTTGGGCTGGTGCCCCAAAGCCGCCGGCGCTGGCACCGAAATTATCCGCCGGGGCGCTTGAGAAATTTCCTGCCGCTGCTCCAAATCCGCCTGCTGCGCCAGGGGTACCAAATGTAGTAGTTACGCTTTGGCTAACTGGTTGCATGCCGCCATTGTTGGCACCGTTCAGTTTCTCTTGTGTACGACCCCATGCACTCAAGCCTAGTACAGCACCCATAGCCATATGAAACAAACCTGCTCCAACTAGGGTAAGTGGTTGCCATTGGCGAAATGCATCATTGGCTGCCTGGGTTTCCCAAAACTGTACAATAGTAAACATTATAGGAAATACAATAAAATCAAATACGCACACAATCATGTACATCCAACCCATGGCTGGACGCCATTTGGAATTCATCCAATCTTCTTTGGCCTTTTCACTGTCTGATTGTTGTGGTTGTTCTTCTTTCTTGGCCTTGGCCATGCTAGTCTCCTTATAGACCCATCACATGCAAGGCATGTTGATAGTGTTTGATACGATCATCTAGACCCAATGTGCCCCCATTGATACGCTTGGTCAATGTAAGCATATCACCTTTGTCAGCCCATTGGTTTAGTTTATTTGTTTCCCAAAACCAGCAAGCTGATTGTACAGCACCTTCAAATGTAGCTAGATAAGCTGGAATGTCATTAATATTGGTTTCAATACTGTCGGCAAAGTTTTGGTAGTTATTGCGCCCAGTGAGCTGGATTAACCCACGTCCACAAAATCTCCAGCCGTCCCCGGATTCTTCTGGGCCGTTGCCCATACGACCAGCATAGGCACGATTAGCAATTTTTTCTTCATTACCAGCATATTGATTAGCTATATCCATGTTAGGAAAATACTTTGGCCATACCTTGACCAAACTAGCCGCACGATATTTTAGGTTTTCTTTAAGGAACTTAAAGTTACCTGATTCATGACCACACTGTGCCATGAATGCCGCCACACGTTGTGGTGTATTAATATCGTAGTCGGGCAAGCAGCGTTCCATAGCTGAGTGCCAGTAATCCACGTAAGGATTACCCGGAATAAGCTGGGCTAACTGTTCTTTGCTAAGAATAAAATCACTCATTGTTTACCTTTATTTCTTAAATCATCGTAGATTTTCTTTTGTTCAACATACCATTCATTCCAGCCATCAACTTTCAAACTGCATTGATGGTAGAGTGTGTAGTTATGCACAATGACCTTGAGCATTTCGGTTATAGCCACCTGATCACCTTCAATCAGCTTAAGCTCATTGCATTTTTCTGTAAGCTCTTTAATTGGAGCCGGAAATTCTGGCATCATGAGCACTGGTTTTTTAACCGAGCATCCGGTTATAGTTGCCACCAACAGAGCGATTAAAATGTATCTCATTTCTTATCTCCTTTGGCCGCATCATTAATGATTTTTACTGCTGCTTTGTTATGTTCCTCTACAACAATCTTAGGCACTGGGCAGTTCTTGATTGATGTCTGTAACTCGGTTACCCGGCGCTCATATTCAGCACGTTGCTCGGGTGTCATGTCTTTTACAACAGTTTCTTTTATGGTATCACCTTGCACTATACGATCTATGTATTGTATTTGTGCTGCACCACGTTCTTTAACAATTTTATCTTTGTAGACAATCTTTTCTTGTACTTCTACATTCTTTTGAGTAGCCTTCTTTTCTGCTTCGGCTAGTGCAACTTTCATCTTATCGATTTCGGCTTGCCATTTTGCCTCATTTGCAATGCCACCTTCTACCCATATACTTAAGGCTAAAACAAAAGCACCTAGTATACCTAAGGGTAACCGATACGGCACAAAGCTAAAAAATGCTGTAGCAAATACTACCAAGGCACTTGTTAGTAATAATAAATGCCAGACCATATCTGGTATAAATTCGAACATATATAAAAGTTGCCACATAATTGAACTTCTCCTTGATTAACGAATACCAGCAGCTCTCCTTAGGCTTTCTGTATATTCATTGCTAGGCGCACGAGTGTTGACTTTGACGCCGGCTGCTAACTTCAACTTATCTATATCATCTGTCATTTGTCTACGACGATTACGATATTCGCTAGGCGACGTAGGTATCATATTTGCTAGTGATTCTGACGAAGCTTCTGCCTCTTGTTTGGGCTTGATGCTGGCTATGCGCCAACTACTCAAAGCTATGTCTGTTAATCTTTCTAAATCTTCTAGCATGGTCAAGATATTGGTGATCATGTCGGCTTCGCGATCAATTTCAACAAATACTAGGTAAGTTCCATCATCGAGTTCACCCGAGCTAGCATCGGCATCTAGTACCCAGTCATAGCTTTTTTCTATAAAACTTACTAAATCACGAGCGGGATCTTTACCCTGTACCTTGAAAGTTAGTACGCAGACTTCTTCGTCTGAGCCCATCTTGCTTTTATACTCGTCAACTGTGATTCGCTCGTCAACAAGATGAGCTAGATCACCAGCTTCAAGTCCTTCAGAAAGCTGGTGGTGGGACCGGGGCTGCTGGTTGTGCTGCATTTGGTTGGTTTCCTAATTGTTTCTGTTGACGTTGTTGTTCGTCCTCATCCTGTTTATAAACATCATCGTCGAGACCGGTTTCATAACTTTGTTTGATATCTTCAAGATCGATTGTGTCGCTTTCTAAGCTGACGCTACCACGGTGGATTTCACGCATCAACTGCTTGGGTATAGTAATTTCTACTAGCCATACTGGTTTTTTAACCATCTTGGGCATTTTGGTACCTGGCCTGTAATCATCTGGCGATTCAATTTCAACAGGATATTCAAATTCGGTCTTACGATATCTTACTCGGATGTTATAGTCTAATAAACGTTCGCCACCTCTAGGATCTGGCATGAGCTTTTCTGGCCACATAAAAGTACACGTAACAAAGTACTTTTCGTACAACGGACCTTCTACAAGCTCGCCTTTCATCCAGTTTTTGAATACGTAAGTGTCTAATTCGTCTAAGACACGTTCAAAATCCATGAGAGTTTCTAACGTGTTTTCAGTCACGTATAGGGTTTTGATGTTGTCTAAAACGTCTTTAATATTAGCCGGCATAATTAGATCTTTATTTTATTTATGGTATTTAGCAGGTTTTGTCCCGGCCGGGTTTTTGGTTAGATAGAAAAATACTTATTCCAAAAATAAAAATTTTATACACATGCAGATTCGCACTGTCTGGATCCGTAAATACCTTTGTGTAGTAGAACTACACAACGAGCACAAACAATGATATCAAAAAAAATTCATAACTTAGGAGATAAAGACTTGTCAGCTAGACGTAAAGCTCAACAAGCTCGTGTTCGTCATCATGATGACACAGCAAAAGTAATTGGTTTCGATGATTATGTACAAAAACGCTCACGTAGCGTAGTGTTGTTACCTAAAACTGTACGACAGGAGGAGTACATAGATTATCTAACTGACCCTAATCGAAAGATAGTATTTGCCACTGGACCTGCTGGAACAGGTAAAACCTTACTAGCAGTTATGGCCGCAGTCAAAGCATTTCGAGAACGTCAAGTAGATCGAATAGTGGTAACAAGACCAGCCATAGGAGTAGATGACGAGCAGCATGGATTTTTACCCGGAGACCTAAATGCCAAGATGGCACCTTGGACTAGACCAATCATGGATGTGATTATGGAGTATTACACAGCCCGTGATATAGCTAACATGCTAGAAGAACAAACAATAGAGATAGCTCCACTAGCATATATGAGAGGCCGCAATTTTAAGCGTTGTTGGATTGTTTTTGATGAATCTCAAAACGCCACAACAAACCAGATGAAGATGGTTCTCACTCGCCTCGCTGAAGGGTCTAAGCTAATTGTTACTGGCGACTTAAATCAACGTGATCGTAAGTTCACTGACGATAATGGCCTCAGGGACTTTTTGGACAGACTGAGACAGCAACCTATCCCATCAATCGCGAGTGTGGATTTTGCACGCCGAGACGTGCAAAGACACCCAACTGTAACGGAGGTGCTCAAGCTATACGGAGAAGATTAAATAGCACGACCTAATGTATCCTTGAGGAAGCGGTCTAGGTCGTCTTCCCAAGGCTGCCCACATAATCTAGCATGATGTATATGTGCTAGTTGTTCAAGGAACTCGCCAGGTAGTTCTTGCTGGTAAGCATCACGATGTTTTAGTTCTTCAATGAGATCTTCGGTAGTAAAGTCATCTAAATCAATTTCGACTTCTACAGTTGTATATGGCATTCTATACTCCTAGGTTAGGTGGTTCATGATCTTGGCAACTATGCCACTTAGGTAATAATATAGTTAAGATTCTACCTAGCCAGCCTATGTGTGCTCCACAGCGTTGACAACACCAGCTAGGGAATATATTTTTAGGGCGATTCAATCGCTAACCTTTCGCTACTACACGTAAACAAACTTCTTGGTGGCTACTCACAAAACCCAAGTACTCATATTTGATTTTGTGTTCTGCCACAAACTCCTGCCAAGCTCTAAATTCATCTTGTTGCCAACCAGGAAAGTTAAAATATTCATCAAACACAATTACAGTTCCCGGTATAATTCTCTTTGCAAGAGTGTTAAGCACGTATCTTGCACTAGAATACAAATCACTATCAATGTGCAAGAAGGCAACTGGGCCCGTGTGTTCTAACCAATCAGGTAGGGTTTGATCAAACCATCCCCGATGTAGTTCAACATTACTGGGTACTTCAGGTAACTTTTGAGCAAAATGTCCTTTACGTATATTCCATAACCATGTTTCGGGCAGTCCTTCAAAACTATCAAAACCATGTATGGTTTCATTGGGCCATAGCCTAGCCCAATGACGTATGGTTCTTCCTGTGGCTACACCAAATTCTAAACGATGTCCTGGAATCTCGACCCAATCCCGCACTGCTTCATGTAAGTCATAATCAGTGGCAAAGTTTCTAGCTTGCCGCATGTGAGCTGTCAAGTACTCAGCACTAGACTCAGCGGCTAGGCGTCGAGCAGTCATATCTAGATCAAAACTGTCAGTTTTGAGTCCTAATAATTCTCGTTGTTCAGAACTTGGTTGAGGATACTTAAACCACTGTAGACAGCGGTCTATTAATCGATGTATATTCATAGAGTTATTTTATACGATTTCGTACGTAGTTTTCAAGATCGCGTAACTGCGATTCTAACCGTTTGTTCTTGGCTTCTACATATTCCAAACGGTGACGTAGTACTGTTACTTCTAGTGCTACCTTTTCCTGCTCTTCTTTGGTTAGGCGTAGTTCTTTGACCTGACCTAACAAAGTAGGCCTAGGGGGTGCATTAGGATCAACTGGCCTTTTGCGTTTGCTACGTAGCAGTTTAAGAAAAGCTGGATTCATTAAAATATTTATGTGGTGGGAGTTTCAACTACTCTAACCTCACTAGCTACCGCAGGAACGAATTCTACAGGTTGAGTACGCTTACGAGTAGCAGTATCTACCGACTGCATTAATTCTGCGTATTTAGGGTAGTTTTTTGTAAAATATTCAAACATTTCGTCGTAATTACGGTTATCATTGAACGAATTTCTAACCACTTGACGCCGTCTAAGATCTAATATAATTTTTGCCATACTTAGATCACGTGGCTTAATACGTACTGATAATGCTACTTGTTCATCGTAAGAAACAGCACCAGGTTGATTCATCCAACCGGCACGAGCAGTACGCACACGAGTATTGCTAGGTTTGGTAAAATAGTATGCTACTAAAAACATGTTAATCCTTTAAGATTTAATACTACAAAGTTCAATTAAAGTTGCTGATAAATTAATCTCAGGGTCCGCACAACTAGCATGAGACACAAGTCCATTCCTAATTACTACAATAGCTTGGTCTTGCTGATCGGGATCCGATCCCCACAAATCTAGATTGTCATAGGCCCAACGAAATACATCTTCCATTTCATCTGGTCTAGCTTGGTTACAGATCAGCTGTCTTGCTTCGCGAATCTTACCTTGTTTGAACAATATTACAGCATCCAATTTATAGTCAGCATCGCCGCGATCGCTATCACGCGGACTAACTAGTCGACCAGTTAGGCTATTAGCCTGTAGCAGATTCAAACATTTGCGTAAGTCTGGATAAGTTGCATCAATGTAACTCATCAAGTCCTCGGCATCAAAATCGACCTGTTCCTGCCCAAGAATCGTTATGGTACGTAATGCAAATTGTTCTTTGTCAGTCTTTTCAATATGGATTTCCTGACAACGACTTTTTAGTGGTTGGATAATACGATTCGGATAGTTACAAGTCAATATAAACCTAACAGATCCAGCATATTCTTCCATTAGATTACGCATGGCTGGTTGCACTGAATCGCGATTAAGATAGTCAGCTTCGTCGACTACTACAACTTTGAATCCACCAATGTTCATGGGCATGGTCTGGCAGAAACCGATTAAGCGGTCTACCCACTCAATCTTGCGTCCTTCTTTACTACCATTAGCAAACATGACATCTAATGGATCGATATCCATTTCATGTATGAGCACTTTGGCTAATGTTGTTTTACCGGTACCAGCTGGACCGTAAAGTAACAAATGTGGAATGCTACGTGTTTTTATGTAGTGACGAATTTGATCACTGACATGTTCGTCAACAAACACGTAGTCATCGACTTGACGTGGACGATAACGTTCAGTCCACAAATTAGTAATTGACATATCTAGTCCTTGCAGTTAATCTACTGCAATTATATACGATTTAGATGCCCTTGTCACTGAATGTGTCGTCTTTGGGCTCAGTGTCTGACACCAAAAGTATGTCACTTGGATCTATCCTACGAACCATAGTTGACCCTTCTGGTAGTTCAACTTGTATAGCTCGAGTCCAACGTCCGTGATCTACGCAGATCCACTGTCCTATTTCAACGTCATTCTGCTCGGGTCCTACAGCAAACACACGCCCCCATCGCGGCCTGATACCATGATTCTTACCATTGTCTGACGGAATTAAGATGCCACCTGTGGTAACACGGTCGGCAAAATTCATTTCTGTAACCAATACTGTATCGTGTATTGGTTTAAGTTGACTAATTTTATTAACAAATACTGACATTATTCTATACCATCCTGATCTTCTAGTACTCTACGAGCAGCAGATCCACGTGGGCGGGCACTAGCTCGTTCTTGTGCTTGTTGCGCTTGTTGAATAGCTTCGGTTTCGTTACTGACTGGTACTGCTGTTTTTGTTACTACGCCAGCGTTACGATTGTAATATTCGCTCATGACTTCATTGCGAGTTCGTATAACTTCGCCGCCTGGTCCTAGTTCATCACCTCGAGCATTGACTTTCATATTACCAACTGCTATGATATTTTCGTTACTCAAGCGTAAAGAATCTATATCAATTTGACGTCCTAGAGCCGATTTATAGCTTTTTTTCATATTAATCCTTCAAAAATTCGCGTATGTCTAAGTCATACTTAATCGAGTCAATTCTATGTACTCCTATTAGATAAAGTACATAACTAGCCACACTCGATCCACGACCCACGCCCCATAACACTTTGTTGTCGCGCATGGTGTCTACTAGATATTTAAGATAGCATAATAAGGGAAATAGATTTCTTTCTTGGAATTGTATCAACTCATCTGCCACTCTATCTAATTCATTTGACGTACGACACTGTGCGATAACATATTCTGCTATGTCCATGTTCTGATACGCTTCGGGCATGAACCATGTAGATTGTTTAGCACGATCGAATTCGTCAATAGGCACTGTACTGGGCTGATATTGCTGTAACCGATGGCCGGCAATATGTAACTGGTCTAGGCTTGTATTGTATACATCCGGATCAGTTACGGCGTACCTTGCTAATTCTATATCTGGGTTAAGATATAACTGATCAAACAAGTCGTCACAGGTAACGATTGCTTGACCATATTCATCAAACTTCATTGTATGTCGATAATGTTACGAAAGTTCTTATTTTTGTTACTGGCATCTTCCAGCATCTTTTGTTGCCTACGCCCGATTTCTTGACGGTAATCTTCAAGCAGCATAGACATTTGTCCTAGCACAGAACCTGAGCCTAGTCTTTGCGCTTGTATATAACGTTTAGTAAGTTGATTATACTTTTCTAATAACTCATCCATGTTTAGATTACTAAGATCTGGAGCTAGAGGATGCAACATTATAAGTCTCCTGGTTTCCTGTTTTCGCTGTGGTATACATCAAATTCTCCACCTGGGTAACGTGCCTGCAATTTAGCAACATTCTCCGCTACAACTTCATTTGGATCTAGATGCAAGGCTCTGCACATATTAATCCAATACCACATGATGTCGCCTAACTCACGCTTCATATGAAATAGATTTTCTTCTGTGAGTGGTTTACCTTGAAATACCATTTTTTTAACAATTTCGGTTAACTCACCAGTTTCAGAACTGAGTCCCAATACTCCGGTTAACATTAATGGTACATTCACATCTGGCCCATGTTGGCTATTGGCAAAGTCATAATTACCATCTAGTACATCTAGTCTATTCATAAATGTAGTAAGATCGTTGCTGGCTTCACTGGTTACAGCGGCGACGAATTCTGTATATCGATTTAGATCAACTTGTTTCATAGTGTCTCCTAAGCTGTTATTTTAACAGTTTTTAAGAATTAGTCAAGACCTATCTTGTGTATAGTCAACGGCAAATTCGAGTTCAAGGCCATATAAAACCCATAATTGAACCCAGTACTGACATTACCTAACCAACGTATTTCTAAATTGCCCGGTGTTGGTCTCCTCAACTCGAATCCTATGTTGCCAGTTGGTGAGCCCGAGTCAAATGATGTATTCACTGTGTCAACTTCTAAATAATTAAGATTTGCTGTAGTGATTAAAGTACGACGCGAATATGCACCTGATTGTCCTACGTTACTGCTATGGTGGCTTAGGGTTAATTCTACAGTACCATTTTGTCCTAGACCTGATAAAGTTACCATATGGAATGGCATGTCATTGCCAGTGGATTTTGCGCCACCGTACATATAACTGTATACATTACCGGTCTTGCTGACAGTATCTTGTCCGGCCGGGCCCGGTGCGCCTTGTGCACCTGTGGCTCCTACTGCGTATACGCCACCGCCACCCCCACCACCAATTACACGAATTGTGCCATTAGTTATACCTATAGTAACGCCATCAACTTTGACACCACCTAATGTGCTCACCGACGCAACAGGTAACTGATAGACGCTGCTGGATCCAGACCCACCTGTCTCGAGTCCTTGTACACCAATTAACCAGTATTGGTTAGCATAATTTACGCTGACGATTTCTACAAGGTAATTACCTTCTCCAGGAAAACGAATTTGCCCATTTACCACATAGGTGACTGCTGTTCCATAGATCATATCATTTGGTATAAACAATCTATGACTGGCATTGTTTACTGTGACCCAAAGTGTTAATCTTCCTACAGCATTATGTGTAGTTGGGAATCCGCTTAGGCTTAAATCTGCTGTTTTAGTCAGTGTAACCTTTTGGAAATTGCCATTTTGTAAGTTCACACTGACTACAGTATCGGCTGCACCTATGTCATAAAATGTTTCTGAATAGGCCTTGAGCTGCGCTCTTATAAGTTTGTAGTAGTTAACATCATTGTCATGCTCAAATATTTCGCCTTCTTCTAGTTTCCTTAGCACATAATTACGTAATTGTGTTAGCTCAACTTGAACTTGCCCGAACGTACTTTTAATTTTAGCAAAGTTATCTCTAAACCCCTGACTTGGGTTGTTTTGCCCGGCCACAGGATAGTTTTCGTTTAATCCAAGGGTATTGACTTGAGAATCATAATTTGTATAATCAGTTGGCATTAACGAAACACTCCAGTTCGTGGAAATTTTATATATTTATCGGCGGTATGTTGCTGACGGTACTGTTCCTGGTTATCTATAATCCTAGTAGAATCATAATCAAAGTTAGTGTTCCCTCCATCAAATCTCGTAATTAAACCTGGAATAAATGATTCTGTACCAGAATCCCAAAATTCACTTAACCAATCCTCTAGTTGATAACAGTTGAATTCAAACTCAGCAAACTTAAAGTCAATTTGGCTGAGCTTGAACCTTATAGATTCTGCCGTGCCTGGTTTGACATAGGCCAGTACTACTATGGGCACAAAGCCAATTGGTGCATTATAAAAACCATCATTGGTTAACTGATTGCTTGTGGACCATTCCGGGGCAAGATTTCCAGCATCTGGTCGTTGTCCAATGTTGTCTAATATACGTTGTTTCATATTATAGACATCATTTTCGGCTAGCACTTGATGTCTAGTACGGACCTGGTCCGAATAATACCAAAGGTCTTGTTCTGCTGTGGTTGTATGCAAGTAGGTTCTTGTACCAGTCAAATCAACTAGAGCTGTTTGTGCTGAGCTTAGTTTACTTTCTTGACTGCGTCCTAGTTTAGGATCTACTATGGTAAGGTAAACTATTTCATATTCAACTTTATTACCGTCTAGCACTACCGCAGTTTGAACAGGTCCAAAGTAAAATCTTTTGTCATAGTGATTGAGACTAATAGCTTGATCGTATTCAGCAAGGGATCGAACATTCAAGCCCATGGCAAACTCTATATAGAGTTCGCGACGTCGGCCAAACCAAGGGTCTGTTGGTCTGTAGACCTGGTCGGCTGGTATGATGCTGGTATCATTTACTATGGCCTCTAATCTACTGCGCTCTTGGCTAGGTGGAAATGCTCTAAGGTATAAGTTATCTGATGCTGATTGATTTTGCCTGATTACTTGTAGCCTAAATCTACGAGTAGAGAAACTCTTTTCTCCGGTTGTGTATGCACGAACAGTGAACTCATATAAGTCTTGTGGAGGTAACGCATCAGGGTCATCTATATAAGTTCTAAAACTGGCACGACCAACTATGAGTCCATCTGGTTGCAAATACAAACCTTGTGGTATGCGTGACTCAGAATTTGGTTCAATTTTGTATTGAACACTGATATTACTTTGGTTGGTAGACGTAATCTGTTTTTTACTAACAGCACCATTAGCAATGACTCCTAGATCGCCATCTGTAGACCACACGGTGCCATCATGTTCTGTGGTTAATATTAAGAAGTATAGTTGACTGGCATCAATTCTAAGTGTTGATGCGTTTTGCTGAAACCATGACTCAAATAAAGGTGGTTTCAGGTGTATAACTCTTATAGTATGACTACTATCGACATTGCCACTAGCATTAGCAAGCTCAACTACAAATTGATAATCAAAATCATGAGGTCTAGCTAGGAACCCACGCAACCATGCATACCATGTTTGATCGTTGTTGGTTCCGGTATCAACAAAACCATCGGGTAAAAATTCTTGTCTACGAAATGGGCGTATATTGGTTCGAGCAGTTACCGATAGCAGCCCAGATTCAGACCATGTTGCTGACGGTG
>Ga0208784_1000511_pt1 | contig 18659 bp, 24 predicted proteins | sample DEB19_08_DNA_FD_184531 | JGI IMG/M metagenome (GOLD analysis project Ga0208784, IMG submission 184531) | Aqueous microbial communities from the Delaware River and Bay under freshwater to marine salinity gradient to study organic matter... | ecosystem: Environmental > Aquatic > Marine > Coastal ... | reverse complement strand
ATTGTGATGGTAGAGAACTTGACCAAAAAGCATCTGCAATTGACCAGCAGAAATGGTTGGAGCAGAACGTCCTCAAAATGGATTTTCGTAGTTTTACTCAAGTAGTTATCTTGGGTTCCAGTACTTTCGTTCCTTTTATGCAACTTCCAGCAGCTCATCGTCGGGAAGTTATTGAGGATCTTCTTGATATTAAAATCTTTTCTTCTATGAATCTTGTAATTAAAGAGAAGATTCGCATTCTTAAAGATGAAATCAAAACTCTTGAGTTGAAAAAAGAATCTCTTAATGATAAAGTTAAGATGCAAAAAGAGTTTATTGAAGAACTTGAAAATAGAGGAAAAGACAATATCAACAACAATAATCGGAAAATTTCCGATTTAATGACAGAAATTAGTAATCATGATGCAGATAATGATGCTATAAATTATAGTCTTAAAGGATACCAAAAAGATCTTGAAGATTATGTAGGCGCAACAGACAAACTTCGTAAACTTGGAAATCTAAAAGGTAAAATTTCCCAAAAGGTATCAACAATTACCAAAGAGCATAAGTTTTTTACTGAAAATACGGTTTGTCCTACCTGTACACAGTCTATTGAAGAGACCTTCAGAATAAATAGAATTACAGACGCTCAAAATAAAGCAAAAGAGTTGCAATCTGGTTATAAAGAACTGGAGGAGGCAATTAAAGAAGAAGAGGAGCGAGAGCGTCAATTCCTTGCTCTTTCTAAGGAGATTACAAAACTTACAAATGAAATTTCTCAAAATAATATTAAGATCAATGGATGTCAGCGACAAATCAGAGATCTTGAATCGGAAATTCAAACTATTACCACTCAACTTGAAAACCGAAATACTGAACATGATAAGTTAGAAAATTTCAGAAACAATCTCCAAACTACATACGAAGAACTAGCCTCTAAAAAGGACTCAGTTAACTACTACGATTTCACTTATAGTTTGCTTAAGGACGGGGGAGTAAAAACTAAAATCATCAAGAAGTACCTACCTCTGATAAATCAGCAAGTAAACCGTTATCTTCAGATGATGGATTTTTACATCAATTTTACTCTTGATGAGGAGTTTAACGAAACCGTCCAGTCACCCATTCACGAAGATTTCTCTTATGCATCTTTTAGTGAGGGTGAGAAACAACGTATTGATTTAGCACTTCTTTTTACTTGGAGAGAAGTTGCGAGAATGAAAAATTCAGTCAATACAAACCTTATGATACTTGATGAGATTTTTGATAGTTCACTTGATGGATATGGAACAGAAGAGTTTCTCAAAATCATTCGTTATGTGATTAAAGATGCTAATATATTTGTCATTTCTCATAAGACTGGTTTAGAGGACAAATTTGAAAGTGTTATAAAATTCTCTAAGGTAAAGGGATTTAGTAGAATAGAGCAATAGTAATATTGTATAAATAAGTATAGTAATTTGAAAGTGTAATAATGGAAAATTACTATACTTATGCTTACCTGAGAGAGGATAAAACTCCATATTATATTGGAAAGGGTAAATGCAAAACTCAAAGACATTTGCATCCTGGACATTATGTTCCTATTCCACCGGAAGAAAGAATACTTATATTGAAAAATAATATTAGTGAAGATGAAGCAATCAAACACGAAATATATTTAATTTCAATATTTGGAAGAAAGGATAATAATACTGGTATTTTGAGAAATCTTACTGATGGTGGTGATGGAAAAAGTGGATGGAAAGCATCTAAAGAAACTTGTGATAAGATAAGTAAATCTCTAATGGGAAGAAAAAGAACTCCTGGGCAGATAGAAAAACATAGAATGTCTATGCTTGGTAGAAAACTTTCTGAGGAACATAAAAGAAAAATAGGAGAGGGTGGTAAAGGTAAAAAAATGAGTCCTGAAACAATAGAAAAGATGAAAGTTGCTGCGAAAAAAAGAGGAAATAATAGAGCAGGGACAAAACATTCTCAAGAAACAAAAGAAAAGATGAGACAATCTCATCTAAAAAGAAATAAAGAGACACTTTAAAAACTGGACTACTTGTTTAATAAATTAATAGATAGTAGAGTTGCTTGAACCACTCAAGAACAATGCAAGTCCCAAATAGATACCATCACTCCAAAAAAGAACAGAAACGAAAACTTAAACCGCAAGCACTGAGGCAAGCAAAAGCACGAAGACAAGCACTCAAGAAGCGTCTCAATCAACGAGACGCTTCTTTTTTATAAATAACTAAAAAGTATTTGTAAGATGGACTTTAAAGACATTCGCAATCTACAAGAAGCATATTTGGAAGTTTATCAAGAGATTGATGAAGAACAATCCCCTATCCCTAGAGGAACACCTATGAATAAAAGGTGGCCATATATAAGTAACAAGGATCCTGAATTTCAAACTGCCTTAGATAGAGTAAATAAAAAGAAATCTAAAAAGAAAGATGTAAGTGCTGAAAGTTATGATATTTACGACATCATCCTTTCGCACCTTTTGGATGAAGGATATGCTGAAACTCCAGAAGCAGCAGAAAAAATTATGGTCAATATGAGTGAAGAGTGGAAGCAAAATATTCTTGAGGCTGATGAAAGACCCGAAAACATCAATTCACCAGCACACCAATCGCGGGATACAAGGTCTGATAGACAAAAAAGAATGGCAGAGTTTGGATCTGCACGTCTAAGGGCAGCATCAGCGGCCGCCACGGTAAAAGGAGCTTAAGACCACTTTTCAAACTGGCACACTGGAGGGTCTCACCACCCTCTTTTTTTGTATGATGGTTCCATACGAAACAAAACCGATGCCTGTTCGCCACGAAATCAAATCCCAACTTGCGAAACTGCTTGCGACTGAAGACCTTGTAGTGGAGCACAAAAAGGTTGAGACCGCTTGCTTTAACGTCCATACGCGGGTTCTGACGCTGCCTCTCTGGGAGAAGGCTAGTGGGACCGTCTATGACCTTCTGGTGGGTCATGAAGTGGGTCACGCTCTCTTTACTCCCGATGAGGACTGGACCGAGACTGTAAAGGTTCCTGCACAGTTTGTGAACGTGGTAGAGGATGCTCGTATTGAGAAACTGATGAAGCGTAAGTATGCTGGTCTTGCTAAGACTTTCTTTGGTGGATATAAGGAACTGAACGAACAAGATTTCTTTCAACTTGAAGACGAGGATATCTCTACCTTTAATCTTGCTGATAAAGTAAATCTTTACTATAAAGTTGGTAACTTTCTTTCTTTGGATTTCACTCCAGAAGAAAAGGAGATTGTTGACCTGATTGGTGCAACGGAAACGTTTGCAGATGTTCTGATTGCTTCTGAGGAACTTTATAAGTACTGTAAGAAAGAACAGCAACAACAGCAGAAAGTTGCTGACTTTGATTCTCACGAAACTCAAAGTGCTTCTACTTCTCCTAATGGTGAAGATGCTGAAATGGAGCAACCTCAGGACGAGCAAGAGGGTCAATCTAACGAATCAGAATCTACTCAGCAGGAATCTGAAGAAAATAGTGATGGGAACGCTCAAAATGAGCAAAATACTACTGCGCCTTCTTCCATTCAAGAACAAGAAGAACCAGAAGTTCGTACTGCAGAATCTCTTGAAGATAAACTTCGCAATCTTGTAAATCAAGAAGGTGTAGATAATGTTTATGTAGAACTTCCTAAAGTTAATCTTGAGACGATTATTGCGAAGAATTCTGAGGTTCACAAGGAGATTGATAGTTGCTTTGAACATCAACAAAACACTGCTTCTTCAAATATTTTTGAAAAAACAGACCTTAACTTTCAGAAGTTCAAGAACTCTGCTCAGAAAGAAGTTAACTATCTTGTGAAAGAGTTTGAGTGCCGTAAGGCAGCAGATCAATATGCTCGTGCATCCACTGCTCGCACAGGTGTTCTTGATACTGCTCGTCTTCATTCTTATAAGTTTAGTGAGGATATCTTTAAGAAAGTAACTGTTCTTCCTGATGGTAAAAATCACGGTCTGATTTTCATTTTGGATTGGAGTGGTTCTATGCAGAATGTCCTCCTGGATACTTGTAAGCAACTCTTTAACCTGATTTGGTTCTGTAAGAAGGTTTCCATTCCTTTTGAGGTTTATGCCTTCACAAATGAATGGCGTCGTTATGAATATGACTATGAAACTGGTAAGTATATTTCTGCCGATAGAACTCCTCACTATGAGAAGAAAGAAGGACTTATTGTGATTGATGAGACTTTTTCTCTAATGAACCTTCTCACTAGTAAAGTTTCTGGTAAGCAACTGGAACATCAAATGAAGAACATTTGGCGTCTTGCTGCTTATTTTGGCAATACTTATTATTCTTCCTATACTTATCCCAATCGTTTGTGTCTTTCTGGAACTCCTCTGAATGAGGCACTGATTTGTCTTCATCAGATTATTCCTCAGTTCCAAAGTCAAAATAAACTTCAGAAAGTTCAGTGTATTGTTCTGACTGATGGTGAAGCACCTCCGCTTCCTTACCATTATGAAGTCCAACTTGCTTGGCAGAAAGAACCCTATCTTGGAACTCGCCACGTTAACTATGATACTTGCTTCCTTCGTGATAGGAAAACTGGTATGACTTATAAGTTTGAGTATAGTTATAATGGATATACCGATACTCTTCTGAAGAACCTGAAGGATAAGTTTCCTTCTGTCAATCTGATTGGTATTCGTGTTCTTGAAAGTCGTGATGCAAACCGCTTCATTCAACTTTATCACCCGTGGAGTGACAAGAAGTATGATGCAATCCAGAGCGATTGGAGGAAGAACAGGAGTTTCATTATCACTAACTCTGGTTATGATGCATACTTTGGAATGTCTGCATCTGCACTTTCTCAGGATGCTGAGTTTGATGTTCACGAGACCGCAACGAAAGCACAAATCAAATCTGCTTTTGTGAAGTCTTTAAAGACCAAGAAACTCAATAAAAAAGTTCTGGGTGAGTTCATTTCCCTTGTTGCATAAATACCTAAAAAGTATTTGCAGATAAAATGAAGACTTTTCAAGAGTTTATGATGATTGCTGAGGGTATGACGATGAAGGACTTCAAGCAAAAAAGAAGTCGTCAAAAGCAAAAAGAAAAGCGTGAAGCAGAAAAGACATCACCTACTCGTAGAGCAGGTATTCACGCAGATAAAGCATCTCCAGAGAGAGCAGCAAGGCATCGTGCGAATGTAGATCCTGATTATGATCGTGACGATGAAGAGGATATGTATCCTGGCGGTAAGTTAAAGAATCCTAAAAAGATTCGTAAAGCAAAAGCACTTGGAGAACTTGGAGAAGAGCGTATTGATGAACTCTTCATTACCAAAAAATCTCCAGAAGAAAAAGCAGACGCAAAAAGAAAGAAAAAGGTTGCTGAACTTATTCGTTTAATGCAACACGCAAAAAATCCTCATTCTGATGTTGCTGCAAGAAGTACAAAAACTGAAGAGTATATTGATGAAACCTCACTTACAAGAGTGATGAGTAAGTCTCAAAAAGGTGGTATGGCGATTATGTCCGCTCAAAGAGGGGACAAATCAAAAGCAGAAAACAAAGCACGTTCAAAACAACTTGAGAAAGATGTAAGAGGTGCTGGTCTTCCAGGACCTACCAAAGTTGCTGGTAGATACACTGAAAATCCTGGAACTCCACAAGAGAAAAAGGTAGGAGAGAAATCTCACGTTATTACTCCTGGCAAAAAAGGTAAGAGAAAGTTTAAGAAAGCGATTGAAAAACTTGGTAAAAAGTATGACCAAGATTCCGTACTTATTCAGCGCAAAGGTGGTGGAGAAGCAACCCTTAAAGGAACTTCAAAAACATCTTGGCCTGGACAAGGAAAGAATGTTAAAATCGGTAAAATGAAACCAGGTAGAACTGGAGAGTTTGATACTAAAGTTAAAAACAAAACATTTACAGTTGAACATTGAGATGAAGAAAAAGTTTCCTTTTGAACACGTTGTTAAATATGATACTAAAGAAGTGTGGGTTGCTTGTAGCAGCGTAACTACTGCTCTAGGTATTCCTGCACTTGTTGAAAAATACTATCCTGGTTATAAAGGTCACATTGGCAGCAAGGAGTATCTGGAGACACTTCGGAACCAGTTGGCGAACTGACCACCAGGGGTCCCAGCGACCCCTTTTTTGCTCTATAATGACTACAGTTGAAACAAACACACATTATGTCCCGCATTCAAATGACCGACGACCAAATCATCAGTGACCTGAAGAATACCTTCGGTAAAGAGTTTACCGCTGCTGATGTTCGTGGTTATTGTGCATCCAAAAACCTTTCCTATCCCACTGTTACTAAGCGACTGGAAAACTTTAAGGTCGGTCGTGGTAAGTGGAACCTGGAAGTAACGCAACAAAAAGTTCAGGAGATTGAGCGTTCTTTCCAGAACGTTTCTGTTCTTCCTGAAGTTCATCAAAATCTTATTCCCGATAAAGATGATACCTTCGTCAAGTTTGGTAACTTTAACGATATTAAAAAAATTATTCAGTCCCGTCTCTTTTACCCTACGTTCATTACGGGTCTGTCGGGTAACGGTAAAACGTTCTCGGTGGAGCAAGCGTGTGCCCAACTCAAACGTGAATTGATTCGTGTCAACATTACGATTGAGACTGACGAGGATGACCTGATTGGTGGTTTCCGTCTTGTCAATGGTGAAACTGCCTGGCACAACGGTCCTGTGATTGAAGCACTTGAGCGTGGTGCAATTCTTCTGTTGGATGAGATTGACCTTGCTTCTAACAAAATCCTGTGTCTGCAATCCGTTCTGGAAGGTAAAGGTGTCTTCCTGAAGAAGATTGGTAAGTTCGTCAAACCTGCTCCTGGATTCAACGTGATTGCCACCGCAAACACCAAGGGTAAGGGTTCTGATGACGGTCGCTTTATCGGCACCAACGTGCTCAATGAAGCGTTCCTAGAGCGTTTCCCTGTGACCTTTGAGCAGTCTTATCCTGCTCCTACCGTAGAACAGAAGATCCTTGAGGGTATCGCTCTGGATCTGGGTGTGGAAGATCGTGACTTCTGCAAGCGTCTTGTGGACTGGGGTGATATCATCCGTAAGACCTTCTATGACGGTGGTATTGAGGAAATCATCAGTACTCGCCGCCTGGTTCATATCATCCGTGCTTACAGCATCTTCCAAGATAAAGGAAAAGCAATCCAAGTTTGCGTCAATCGTTTTGATGATGAGACCAAGCAAGCATTCCTTGAACTCTATGATAAGGTTGATGCTGATTTCAAGATGCCAGTTCAAAATGAACTGAACGTTGACGAACAGCAAGCAAACTGATAGAATATGAGGAGGTAAAAAGTGCCTCCTCTTTTTATGACTGAAACAACTTTTACTATTACTATGAGTGAAACAACAAATCATCTTTGGAAATATAACGAAGATAAAATCCTGAAAGACATTCAGGAGTATGTGACTAGTACTTATGGAAGTCACTATTGTGGTCACAATCAAGAATATCGTGACATTCAAACTATTGACCTGATGGCAGCAAAAGACCTTGCTCCTGGTTTCTGTCAGGCAAATATTTTAAAATATGGTTCTCGTTATGGTGATAAGGATGGACGCAATAAGCGTGATTTGCTGAAAGTCATTCACTATGCTATGCTACTTCTCCACTTTGACGGTCACTACTCTCGTCAAGATAATGGTCTCTCTGAATTTCGCTGATTATTATGAAACTCTCTGATAAAACTCTTTCGGTTCTCAAAAACTTCTCTGGTATCAATCAGTCTATTCTCTTCAAGGAAGGTAACAAACTCCGAACCATTAGCGTCATGAAAAACATCCTTGCTGAAGCAACTATTACTGAAGAGTTTCCCCGTGACTTTGGTATCTATGATTTGAACCAGTTCCTCAATGGTCTTGGACTTCATAAAGCACCTGAACTGGACTTTGAGAATGATGGTTATGTCGTCATTCGTGAAGGTAAAATGCGATCCAAGTATTTCTTTGCAGATCCTAATGTGATTGTTACTCCTCCAGACAAAGCAATCAATCTTCCCAGTGAGGATGTTTGTTTTGAACTCTCTACGGAGCAGATGGATAAACTTCTTAAAGCAGCAGCAGTTTATCAACTTCCGGACATTTCTGCTGTCGGTGAAGCAGGTGTTGTGAAACTGGTTGTTCGTGACAAGAAAAATGACACTTCTAACGATTTTTCCATTGTTGTTGGTGAAACCGATAGCGTGTTCACTTTCAACTTCAAGGTAGAGAATATTAAGATTCTTCCTGGCACTTATGAAGTAGTTGTGTCTCAAAAACTTTTGTCACGGTTCCAATCTAAGAACCACGATCTGTGCTATTATATTGCTCTGGAACCCGATTCGACTTTTGGTTGATGGACTTTTTACTTTATCTTTCTCCCGCATCTCAAGAAATTTACAAAATGATTTCTCAAAAGGTGCGGGTGGTTGAAAATACTCCAATTTGCCGTCAATACGACATTTATGGGTGGTTTGACTCTACAAAAAAAACCTTGACATTTTGTACAAATAAAATCAAAAGTAGAGGTAATGCTGAGTATGATGTAAATGAAACTCTCCTTCACGAATCTACTCACGTTGCTCAAGCATGTAAATCTAATTCATCATATATGATTCCTTTTGGGATCTCCAAGAATCAAATGCTCCTTACTGAAAGAAGAAAAAATGATGTAAATGCTGCAGTTTCAATTAGTGGTAAAAGTGTTAGAGATCTTGAGCACGAAGCATTTTGGATGGAAGATAAACCTGATAAAGTAAAATACGTCGTTCAAAAGTACTGTTTCTGATGAACATCTTTGTAACTTCTCCTTGGCCTGCTGAAAGTGCAATCGTACTTCCTGACCGACATATAACGAAAATGGCACTCGAAACTTGCCAAATGCTTTCTATTGTTGCTTCTTCTTGGTATCATAATTATGGACCACTTCATAAGAAAGATGGAAATCCTTATGCGACCGCTAAAGGAGCCTTCCGTAATCATCCCTGCACCAAATGGGCAGCAGAAAGCATTCATAATGCCTATTGGTTAATCAAGCACGGAATGAACCTCTGTGATGAATTCCAACTCCGTTATGGAAAACCACATTCGTGTTATAATACTCTTTTGGAAGCATACTATCTTTTCCCCAAAGGTAAGATTACAGAAGTAACTCCATTTGCTCGTGCAATGCCAGATGAGTATAAACTTGACACTTCCATAGATACATTTGAGGCATATAAAAGATATATTTCCTCAAAAACTTGGGTGAAGGACAACTATCTTCGTATGCCTCAAAGGCGTCCAGAATGGGTATGAAATACAAAAAGGGTGATTTTTTTCTTGACAAAGATACATACACGGTGTATATTTTTGATGGAAATGAATGGTGGGAAGTTGTCCCTACCTCCGAATTGAAAAAACCTGATTGGATTTAATTATGACAAGTGAATTCTTATTCGTAGAAAAATACAGACCGCAAGTAATTGACGACTGTATTCTTCCTGATGATACTAAAAAAACATTCAAGGAGTTTGTGGAGAAGGGTGAGATCCCAAATCTCCTTCTTGCTGGACCTCCTGGAATTGGTAAAACAACAATCGCAAAAGCGTTATGTAATGAACTAGGAGCAGATTATTATGTCATCAATGGATCCGACGAGGGGCGTTTCCTGGATACTGTACGGAACCAAGCAAAGAACTTCGCTTCGACCGTCTCACTTACGGGATCTTCTAAACATAAAGTCATCATCATTGACGAAGCGGACAACACCGGGAATGATGTACAACTCCTACTACGGGCGAATATTGAGGCATTTTATAGCAACTGCCGCTTCATCTTCACCTGCAACTACAAGAACAAAATCATTGAACCCCTGCACTCCAGATGTGCCGTCATTGACTTCACAATCAAGGGGAAACAAAAGCAACAACTTGCAGGATCCTTCTTCAAGCGTCTCCAAACGATCCTGGATCAGGAAAGGATTGAGTATGACCAAAAGGTTCTTGCAGAACTTGTATCCAAGCACTTTCCCGATTTTCGTAGGGTCCTCAACGAATGCCAGAGGTATTCTACAGGAGGAAAAATCGACTCGGGCATTCTTGCATCTTTCTCTGACATCTCTGTAAATGAACTGGTCAAGAACCTCAAAGAAAAGAACTTCCCAGAAGTACGTAAGTGGGTGGTCTCCAACTTGGACAACGATGCTACTAGTCTACTTCGCAGGATTTATGACGCCTGTTACGATTGTCTTGTTCCCCAGTCTATCCCCGCTGCCGTTCTTGTTATTGCTAAGTATCAGTATCAGTGTGCTTTTGTTTGTGACCAAGAGATTAATCTCTTAGCAGCATTAACAGAGTTAATGGTTGAATGCGAATTTCGTTAAGGTCTGTATTTTTCTAATTTGGAACCATAAGTTGTTATTAAGTAATAACTATCTCCAGTTATTTTCATACATTCTTTGATTGAATTGTATTCAATCCCTTTGTAATTTATTTTCCAAACTTTTCCATATGACTTTCCTTTTCTAATTTTTCTAAATTTTTCTTTTGTTTCTTCCGTAAAACAATTCTTTTTTCCTTTATTCCAAGGTTCTTTTGGTCTTATAGACTTCATATGTTCTTCGGATTGTTCTCTCAATACCTGATACATTGCTCCATTTTTAATTGCTCTTGAATGACTCATATTCCAAACTGCAAAATACATTTTTCTTTTTGCTGCTCCCGAAGTCATTTTAAATAAAAGTAAATGAAGAACATAATGAACTCTTGGAGAAACTCTAACTAAATTTGTTTCTACATCTTGACCCCCCATACTTTTTGGAATAATATGGTGCTTTTCGGTAAAAACATTTTTATCATAAACTGAATATTTTTTGATTATTTCGTAATACCATTTTGTATATTTTGTATTGGAGAACATTTTATTATGACTACTATAAATATTTATAAAGAATGTGAGTTTGAGTGTGAATTCAAATGACAGCAACTTTTTACAATCATTTATTGAAGTACATTTTTAAATATAAAGATGTTAATTGGTGTAAATTTACAGAACACTCAAAATATACTAACAATATTGGTTTAATATATGGTGGGTTTGTTTATGCATTTGTTTGGAATAACGTAAAACCTTCTTCGAATCAAACTATTTTCGATTTTCCTGGTAAGTGCGTTTATATTGGACAAACTTCTCCCGATGAATATTGTGATAAAAAAAGTTATAGGTTAACAAAATTATATTCTTCTTCAGCAAAAAGAATGCAAGAACATTTTACTGCTTTAGTTGGGGGTAAATCTAAAGAAGAAAAGTATGAATTATTTTATGAAAAATATGGATATGGAAAAAATGTTTTAGATGGTGAAAATACCTTGTGGTTAATGATGATTCCAGTTATATCGGAAAAGTCATATTTTATAGACCTTAATAAAAGATCTTGGGCTCTTGCTCTTGAAGCAATGATGATTTTTTTCTATGGAATATTTAATGGTTCAACTCCGTTTATGAATCGTCAAGTTGTAGCAAAAGATAAAAAAACTGATACTTTTTCTTTTGAATTGGGCAGAACTAAAAATTCAATTTTGGAGTTTATGAAATGAAATCTCTGAAAACACCATTGCGTTGGCCTGGTGGTAAGTCCCGCGCTTGTGCTAAAATAGATCAATATTTTCCAGATCTTCGCAACTATGATGAGTTCCGTGAACCGTTTCTTGGTGGTGGTTCCGTAGCAATTTTTATTACCAAAAAGTACCCTGATCTTAAAATCTGGGTAAACGATCTTTATCCTCCGCTTGTAACATTCTGGCAACAACTTCAGATGTTTGGGGAAGAACTGAAAGAACATCTTCTTCATTTTAAAAGTGTTTGTCCTGATCCAGAATCTGCTAGGGGTCTTTTTGATATTTCAAAGCAGATCTTGAATGATCCTAATACCAGTGATTTTGAACGTGCCGTAAGGTTTTATATTGTAAATAAATGTTCTTTTAGTGGTCTAACTGAAATATCTTCTTTTTCCCCTCAAGCAAGTAACTCTAATTTTTCTGTTCGTGGAATTGAAAAACTTCCTGAATATTCTAAACTTATCGAACACTGGCGCATAACTAATTACTCCTATGACTATCTGATGGATGGAAACAAGAGTGCTTTTATGTATCTCGATCCTCCTTATGATATTAAGGATAATCTCTATGGGAATAAGGGATCAATGCATAAAGGATTTGATCACGATAAGTTTGCTGCTGATTGCAATATCAGCAATATGGATATGTTGGTGAGTTATAATACAGATCAACTTGTAAAAAACCGTTTTTTAGGTGGGAAATGGAATGCTGCTGAGTTTGATCTGACTTATACGATGCGTTCTGTTGGTGAATATATGCGAGAGCAAAAACAAAGAAAGGAACTGCTACTTTTTAATTATGGAATTGAAGGATTGGTTAAACTCGATTAATTTTACGAAAGAAGATTTATCAGAGAATATTAAAGAATATTCTCCATTTATTGTTAATAAGTGTCTATCTGGGCATATTGATTGTATTCTTTTTGCGAATGAAATGAATATGAATCATCATCTTGATAAGAAGATGCAATATTCGTTTTATCTAAATAGTTTGAGGAAAAAGAAGAGATTTTCTCCCTGGATCCGTAAGGATAAAATCACAGACTTAGAATGTATCAAACAATACTATGGTTATAGTAATGAAAAAGCATCTCAAGCACTGAAAATCCTGACAAAAGAACAAATTAACTTTATTAAAAAACGACTTGACATTGGAGGATCAAAATGACTACTACGGTAGAACCTACAGTAAATTGGTCTCAAGACCAAATGGTTGAGGTAATTCTTAATGAACCTGATGACTTTCTAAAAGTCCGTGAAACTTTGACTCGTATCGGAGTTGCATCGAGAAAGGAGAAAAAACTCTACCAATCTTGTCATATTCTGCACAAGCAGGGAAGGTACTATATTGTTCACTTTAAGGAACTGTTCGCCCTTGATGGTAAACATGCAAACCTTACGGTAAATGATGTTCAGCGTCGTAATCGTATTGCACGTCTTCTTGCAGATTGGGGATTGATTACTGTTGTGAAGGAAGATTCTGTATCTGACATTGCACCACTCAATCAAATTAAAGTTCTTGCATATAAGGACAAAGGAGATTGGATTCTGGAGCAGAAGTATAATATTGGTAAGAAGGGGAAGGGTGTAGAAACCGAATAAATATATTTGAGACTTTCGTGCGGTCTCTACAAAAGTCGGAACACCCTAAAAAGAGGTTCGGTTTTCACCGTTCCTCTTTTTTTCGTATCTTGTATAATTAATAATGGATGCCGAAAGGGTCTACACAACACAAACTCGCTTTTCAAGGAGCTACTATAATGACTAACCTCGCACGTTATACTGCTGCGGATCTTCCTACTCTTCTGGATAGGATTACTCGCAATAGTATTGGAATGGACGAATATTTTGATCGTTTATTCAATCTTCATGAAACAACTTCCAATTATCCTCCATATAATCTTGTTCAGGTAAGTAACGTCGAATCACGTTTGGAACTTGCACTTGCTGGATTTAAGAAGGAGGAAGTCAATGTATACACAGAGTATGGAAAACTTTTTGTTGAAGGGCAAAAAGAGGACAGGGAGACTGATACCCGTTACGTCCATAAGGGACTGGCTCAAAGAAGTTTCAAGAGAGCATGGACATTATCCGATGATACGACAATCAAGGATGTCACTTTCGAGGATGGACTGTTAACAATTATTCTTGGTAAAATTGTTCCAGAACATCATACTCGGAAAGATTATCTCTAAATAAAAATAAAAATGAAATCTTTCGACGAGTTCAAAACAATCGCATATAAAAATGCAGTTCCTCACACTGTTCATTCTGCGGGAAAATCAAAACAAATTCCAAAAGGAAAAGCAGTTCCAGTAAGAAGTCGTTCAAGTGCCGGTGGGGATGGAAGCGGAGGAGATGGTGGAGAATAAATATAAATGAATATCGTCGGCGCAGAGGAGCACCTGGCACAATCCAGGTTGACTCCTCCTTTTTTTATTGGTAGAATATCAGGAGGTATGAGACTACTATGACAGTAAAACTTGTGATTTTGAAATCAGGAGAAAACATAATTTCCAATATTAAAGAGGGTTTTTATGAAGATAAATTAGTTTGCTATGTTTTAGATAATCCTTGCAAGGTTACACTCAATGGTACTTATAAAATCTTGACTGGTGAAAATTCTACTAACCAACATAGTGTATCGCTGACCAATTGGCCAATTCTTTGTAAAGATGATACTGTTGAAATTATTCCTGAATATATTGTAACTATTGTAGAACCTGTAGATCAACTTAAACAACTTTACGAAACGCAAATATTAGGTATTAAAGAAAATGAAACCAATCAAAATATTGTTATTAATGAACAATCAGATTCTGATCAGTCAGATTGAAGAAATAGGAGCGGATATTGGAGAACCTGATTGTAAGTTAGTTAAACCATTTGTAGTAAACAAAGATAAAACATTAGAGCCATTTCTAATGAGTTATACAAAGCAAGATACATTTATGATGAGTTCGGAGAAGATTCTTACTCTTGCTGATCCGACTCCAACACTTCTTGAAAAATATGAGGATTTGATTAAAGAATGAATTTTTACACTAATGTTCAGTTGATTGGAAATCAGTTTTTGGTTCGTGGAGTACAAAATGGTAAAAGATTTGAGACAAGAGATGAGTTCTTTCCAACTCTTTATGTAAAAACTAAAAAAGAATCCAAGTATAGAACATTAAGTGGTGAATCAGTTGAACCAGTAAATCCTGGAACAGTTCGTGATTGTCGTGAGTTTTATAATAAGTATGAAAGTGTAGATGGATTTGAGATCTACGGAAATGATCGTTATATCTATCAATACATCTCAGAAAAATATCCAGAGGACGAAATCAAGTTTGATATTAGTAAAATCAAACTTGTAACCCTGGATATTGAGGTTGCCTCTGAGGGAGGATTCCCTGATGTAGAATCTGCTTCGGAGGAAATCCTTTCAATCACAATTCAGGACTATACAACTAAGAAGATTATCACTTGGGGAGTTAAACCCTTCAAACATAATCGTAAGGATCTTACTTATCATCATTGCCCTTCTGAATATGAACTTCTAAATCACTTCATTAACTATTGGATGGTTGATGTTCCTGATGTGATTACTGGATGGAACATTCAGATGTATGACGTTCCATACATTTGTAAGAGGTTGAATCGTGTTCTTGGTGAGAAACTGATGAAACGTTTCTCTAACTGGGGACTTGTGACTGAAGGTGAGGTATTCATTAATGGACGTAAGCACACCACGTTTGATGTGGGTGGTTTGACTCAACTTGATTATCTGGATCTCTATAAAAAGTTTACTTATAAAGTTCAAGAATCTTATCGTCTTGATTACATTGCTGAAGTTGAACTTGGTCAGAAGAAACTGGATCACTCTGAGTTTGATACGTTCAAAGATTTTTACACTAAAGGATGGCAGAAGTTTATTGAGTATAACATCATTGACGTAGAACTTGTTGACCGTTTGGAAGACAAGATGAAACTGATTGAACTTGCTCTTACGATGGCATATGACGCAAAAGTTAATTATGCTGATGTGTTCTATCAGGTTCGTATGTGGGATAATATTATCTACACATATCTTAAAAAGAAGAACATCGTAATCCCCCCGAAGAATAAGACTAAGAAAGATGAGAAGTATGAAGGTGCTTATGTAAAAGAACCGATTCCTGGTATGTATGATTGGGTGGTGAGTTTTGACTTGAACTCTCTATACCCTCACCTGATTATGCAATACGCAATTTCACCAGAAACTCTTGTGAGTATGGATGATATTAATAATCGTATTGCAGAATTGGAGAAAATATTGTAGAATATCCACACTATATAAATAATAATGTGTGGATACAATAAAGTAAATGCAACCAAAATTTAACATAACACAAGAACAACTACATCAACTTTATATTATTGAAAACAAAAGTCGTAAAGAATGTGCTGAGTTTTTTGGGTGCTCTGATCCACTCATAAAACAAAAAATAAAAAAGTTCAACTTACAAAAACCTAAACATCTGGAAAATAAAAACAAAGAAAGAAAAGAAGTTCTTTATTGTGAAAATTGTGGAACTGAATTTATGGTTAGTAGATTTAGAGCAATAAATGAAAAGTGGAAACTTCGGTTTTGTTCCCATTCTTGCTCTACAAAATTTAGATATTTAGGGGAGGATCATAAGAGGGCAGTATTAAATTCTATTGCTGCTCGTAGGAGATGTAGAATGAGAGATGCTTTTGATGAAACTGCAGATCAGCAAAAAATAAATGAAATCTATTGTGAGTCAAAACGTCTAACAGAAGAAACTAATATTCCGCACGAAGTAGATCACATTATTCCAATTTCTAAGGGCGGAAAGCATCACGAAGACAATTTACAGATTATCACTATGAGTGAAAATCGTAAGAAACATACTAAAATTATTAATGCAAGCATACATTAAAATGACTTACGAAGACGAGTATCAACCACGAAATAGAGAAAAGTCAAAACAGGCAAAATATGGAGTGGTATGGTGTGCTTATTGTGATAGGGATATGGTAGGAGATATTGGTAAATGCTCTTATTGTGGAAGATACAACAACAGGAAAAAAATTCGTTATGAATAATAATATGTGGAAAGATGTTCGTAAAATGTCTCCTCAAGAAATTAATGAGGAATTAGAAGCACTTAAAAGGGTGAGAGAACTTTCTAATCAAGTAAATGTTGATAAACTTCTTAATAAAGAATTAGATTTAGAACCTCTAAGAAAAGTTAATCTAACTATTACCGCAAATGGAGCACTTTATCGTAGAGTAAATGGATTTCTTCCAGAACTGATGGAGAAGATCTACAATGAACGTGTGATCTTTAAGAAGAAAATGCTTGCGGCAGAACAAGAGTATGAGAAGACTAAGAATAAAGAATTAGTCAAAGAGATTGCCCGATGCAACAACATTCAGATGGCACGGAAGATTCAACTGAACTCTGCTTATGGTGCCATTGGAAATCAATACTTCCGTTATTACAAACTTGCAAACGCTGAAGCAATTACTCTTTCGGGTAAGGTTTCAATTCAGTGGATTATGAATAAGATGAATTCTTATATGAATAAGATTCTAAAAACTAACGAGGTTGATTATGTTATTGCTTCTGATACTGATTCTATCTATCTCAATATGGGTCCTTTGGTTGATACTATATTCAAGGGAAGAGAGAAAACTACTGAAGGTATTGTTTCGTTCCTTGATAAGATCTGTCAGGTGGAACTTGAAAAATATATTGAAAGTTCTTACCAAGAATTGGCCAACTATGTAAATGCTTATGATCAGAAAATGATTATGAAGCGTGAGTGTATTGCTGAACGTGGTATTTGGACTGCAAAAAAACGATATATTTTAAGTGTTTGGGATAGTGAAGGTGTTCGTTATGAATCTCCTAAACTCAAAATTAAAGGTATTGAAGCAATTAAGTCTTCTACTCCAGCACCTTGTCGTAAGATGTTAAAGGATGCTTTTAATATTCTGATGAGTGGAAGTGAAGATGATATGATCAAGTTTATTGATGACTTTCGCAATAAGTTTAAGAAATTATCTCCCGAAGAAATTTCATTCCCACGTTCTGCTTCTGATGTTCAGAAATATACTTCTTCTTCCGACATTTATATCAAAGGAACTCCAATTCACGTTCGTGGAGCACTTCTCTTCAATCACTATATTAAACAGAATAAGTTATCTAACAAATACTCTCTCATTCAAAATGGAGAGAAAATTAAGTTTATCTATCTCAAAAAACCAAATATTATTCACGAGAACGTAATCTCATTCATTCAAGAATTTCCTAAGGAACTCAATCTTGACAAATACATAGATTATGAACTACAATTTGAGAAAGCATTTCTAGAACCACTCAGGGTTATTCTTGATATTATTGGGTGGAACGTAGAAAAGACAGCAAACCTTGATTCATTTTTTACCTAATGGACTTCTTAAAAGATATTGTAAAAGAAATAGGTGACGATTACACCAAACTTGCCTCAGAAATTGATGAAACTGAAACTTACGTCGATACCGGCAGTTATATTTTTAATGCACTGGTTTCAGGTAGCATTTTTGGTGGTGTCTCTGGGAATAAGATTACTGCTATTGCTGGAGAGTCTTCTACTGGAAAAACTTTCTTCTCTCTCGCTGTGGTTAAGAATTTTCTTGATAATCATCCCGATGGTTATTGTCTCTACTTTGATACTGAGGCTGCCATTACAAAGTCCCTCTTGGAATCACGCGGCATTGACACATCACGCCTTGTCGTGGTTAATGTTGTCACTGTAGAAGAGTTTCGCACTAAAGCACTCAAAGCGGTTGATCTTTACATGAAGAAACCTGAAGGAGAGCGCAATCCTTGTGTGTTTGTGCTAGACTCTTTGGGTATGCTTTCTACAAGCAAAGAAATTACTGATGCCTTAAATGAAAAAGAAGTTCGTGATATGACTAAATCACAACTTATTAAAGGCGCTTTCCGAATGCTCACACTTAAACTAGGTCAAGCAAATGTTCCACTCATTGTCACAAATCATACATACGATGTCATCGGAGCTTACGTACCAACGAAAGAAATGGGGGAGGTT
>Ga0208784_1000510_pt1 | contig 18661 bp, 43 predicted proteins | sample DEB19_08_DNA_FD_184531 | JGI IMG/M metagenome (GOLD analysis project Ga0208784, IMG submission 184531) | Aqueous microbial communities from the Delaware River and Bay under freshwater to marine salinity gradient to study organic matter... | ecosystem: Environmental > Aquatic > Marine > Coastal ... | reverse complement strand
CGAATTTACACCGTTTAGATATAGCTTTCGCTATAAATGCACCGTAATAATGCGTCTGCCATTTCGCCACTGCCCGACAGAACCTTCAATTTTAAAGAACATACATATCTTACTTTAAGACATGCCCTTTGTCAAGGGGAAATTGGTAGTCCATGAGAAAATCGAATTCTCGTTTCCGCCGTGAAAGGGCGGCGTCATAACCACTAGACTAATGGACCATTTGGTTGTGCGTGTAGGTTCTGCCCCTATAAATATCTCCGCGATTATAAGTCACGGCGCTAGACTACCAGCTTCACGCACAATTTAAAGAACAACTACAATCTACTCTAAAAACTTACTCTTGTCAACACTGAAAGACTCGAAATTCACATTTTGAATCTTATCATGTATACTATATTATATGCTTCTTATTTCGAATGAAGAACTTCAATCTTTAAAATATTCAGAAATGATTCCTATTCAATGTGATGTTTGCGCATTAAGATTTTATCGTATGCAAAAATTTATTAAATCTGAATTAAAAAGATTTCCTACAAAAAAACATTTTTGTTCAAAAAAATGCCAAAATCAAAATCAAATTACTAAAGTAATGGTTGTGTGCAAAAATTGTAATAAAACTTTTTTAAAATTACTTAATCAATTAAAGAAATATTCAAATTCTTTTTGTGATCATTCATGCGCTGCAATATACAACAACGCTCATAAAACAAAAGGAACACGGCGTTCAAAACTTGAGATATATTTAGAAGAAATTTTACCACTTAAATACCCTAAATTAAAATTTCATTTTACTAGAACGGACGCTATTAATTCTGAATTAGATATTTATATTCCTACTCTTAAATTAGCTTTTGAACTTAATGGAATTTTTCATTATGAGCCTATTTTTGGCGAAGAAAAACTAAAACAAACTCAGAATAATGATCAACGTAAATTTCAAGCTTGCTTAGAACAAAATATAGAATTATGTATTATCGACGTATCTAGTTTAAATTACTTCAAACCAGATAAAGCACAAAAATATATAGATATAATAACCAGTATTATAGATTCAAAATGTAAAAGAACAGAATAAAATTTGGCTCACCAAGACTCGAACTTGGAAATGCCCATTATGAGTGGGCGGTTATGACCTTTTAACTATGAGCCAGTAAAATTGGTAGGGCAGCAGGGTAACTCTCCCTGTTCTATCGGTTAAAAGCCGATTGCATCAATTTAATGCTTCTACCCCATTAAAGAACTTCAATACTCTATCTTAGAATATTGCCTCTGTCAAGAGGAAAAATTTGGGAGCAGGTGCTGGATTTGAACCAGCGTTCTTCACGTTATGAGCGTGACGAGATAGACCTCTTCTCCAACCTGCAGTTAAATGTTAAACCTGCAACTAAATATGCCAGACCGCCCACATTCTGTCAACACCTTCTCCTTCGAATGTAGTTAAAGGCAGGAAAGGTCTAAAACGCCTAAACGGTCTGGCAAAAAGAACTGGCGTTTTTAAGGATTTACGCCTAAACCTCGATTCACTGAACTACGACTTCCTACTGACGCGCATACTATCTCAGATTTTCTGCACGTTGTCAAGGATTTTTGCTCCTTGAGTTGTAATTCCTCGAAGACCATCAATTGAAATAAAATTCTTGCGAATAAGATACAATTCATGATCTTTTTGAATACTTGTTCTACTTAATCCTGTTTTTGCAGCCAACATAGAAAGAGAACATTGTCCTTGATTTCTCAAGATCGAAAGAATTTGCCATTCAATTCGATTCAAACCATGCGGCAACACGCCAAGAATATAGAACAATTTGCGAGCATCGTCAACAGTAAATTTCGAAATTCCGTAGTTTGTGCAATATGTTTTTACTTCATTTGCACGCAATACGCAAGACCGCGCATTTCCACGAGATGTCTCGGATAGCAAATTCAAAGCTTCATCTTCGAATTCGATATTCGGCAAATTAATATTAAAAATCTGCTTCAATTCGTTATTAGAATAATCGGCAAATTCTATAGTAGTTAATCTGTCACGTAATGGCGAAAATATTTTATCTGATTCGGTAGTAGCAAATATAAAATGCTGTTTTTTCAAATCAAATATGTAAACATTATCGCCAGCATTGTATTCTTTAACCGAATTGCTTTCGGTATTGAGAATAGTGAGAAGAGCGTAGACTAAATCTTTCGGTAAACAATGCGCTTCATCAAAGAAAACAACAACGTCTTTGTCTTGAATATGCGACAAAAAAACCTGTTGAAAAAAATGTTTAGCAGATTGAATGCTCGAACTATTCAGTTCAATAAACGGCTTTCTATTTCCATGAGAATCTTTGATCGATTCGCTAAATTTGCTAACAAACCGGGATTTACCCAATCCTTTAGCGCCGATAAAATTCAAAAATGGAATGAAAGATGTTTTTTCATACGCACTTAGATAGAAGTTAAGCTTTCGCTTAACCTCTTCTTGTCCAACAAGTTCAGCAAAAGAATTCATTATCGGGTGATAGTGAACTCGATTTTCTGAGATTCGTCAAGCTGATTCTGTATCTCATGAGGCAATTCATCGCCATCTTGAATATGAGATGCCGTAATTTGAACGCCATCAAACTTATTAATCCACTTCCGACCAACATGGATCGTGACAGCAGGATTATTGCCAACCTTTGCCAAAAGCTCTGACAAAGTGATTTCAACGGTTGAAGTTGCACCTTTGGGGCGACCGCGACCTTTCTTAATGATGTTTTCCATACGCGACCATATTATAGGGTTTTTAACCAATGTCAAGGCCCGAAGTGAAAAATTTTTGAGGTCGAGACGAAAAAAGACCCGATTTCAAACACTGGTTCGATGCGCTTCGGGTCTTACTGTTTTCTGATCGAAGATCAAATTGAAACAGTTTTATTTTTGCGCTACCATTATTTACACTTGTTTATTCTTCTTCGCCGGAAATTTCTTCGTTTTCGTAATCGTAAGAATTGTCTATTTCATCAGCATAATCTTCATAGCAAAAAACGCATACGACTTTTTTCCCGACTTTTTGAAAATCATCATTTTCCGTATCTATATACTCGTTACAGTATAAACATTTTTTAAGACTCATATTTTAAAGATACATATCATATATTGAATTGTGAAAAAATAAATGAAATAAATCAATAATTTCTTAATATAGTGTAGATATTTATATGGCTGATGATTTTCAATTAAAATGGAGAGCAAATACTCTAGACTGTTATCCAACTTTTAGCGGAATGAAAGATTACGTTTTTACAGTCCATTGGGATTGTTTATCTTATTATTCTGGAATAAGCGGCGGTCCTTATTATGGCAGAAGCTATTCTGCAACACAAGTTCCTTCAACCGCTACTTCCGGTGATTACACTCCATATGAAAAATTACAAGAATCTCAAGTGTTAGATTGGGTTTGGAATGTAATTGGCGCAGAAAATAAATATCAATTTGAACAAAATTCTATCAATCAAATCATAGATCAATTAATTCCTCCTGTTATTCAACCTCCTGTTCCTTGGCCTGCTGATGTATTTCCGATCATCGCACCATCAATCGTTACTCAACCAAGTAATTTAAGTCTTTATTCAGGAACGAATGGTTTCTTGAATGTATCTGCTCAAGGACAACCTTTATATTATCAATGGTACAAAGATGGAATTGAGGTTTCAGGAGCTTCTGGATCAGCTCTAGCATTTATTAATGTCCAACCTGAACAATCTGGTATTTATAATGTAACAATAAATAATTCTTTCGGTTCTGTAACAAGTAGCGGAGCATCATTAACTGTTACTTATCCTGAATTGGAAGCGCCCACGATTGTTATTCAACCAGTAGATACGACTGTTCAATTAAGCGGTTTCACTTCTTTTTATAGTACCGCAGCTGGATATCCTAGTCCGACATATCAATGGCAATTTAATGGAACAGACATTTTGGATGCTACAGGAAATGGTTATTCAATCATGGGTGCTGAATATTCAAATTCAGGAACATACACTTTAACAGCAAGTAATTATCTAGGTAATGCAGTAAGTTCGGGCGCATTTTTAACAGTTATTGAGCCTATTCCATTTATACCTATGCAATAAAATTTAAAGGCGGCTTTCGAGCCGCCTTTTTTATTTGTCATACATATCAAAAAGAGTAACAAAACTATCGCATTCATCCATATAACCTTCTTTGATTAAATAGTCTATTATATGATTTCGACAGTCTTGACTTTGTGAATCGCATTTATCTGGATGTCGAAGAGTTATGTAATTTTTCGTATAACAAACAACATTATGGTCACGAATATTTATGTCGAATAAAGGTTTTTCGTTCATTTTTTTAGATGTTTGTTGTATATTAATTTTCCTAGATTAGCAGCAAACTTTCTAGCTTTCTTTTCAGGAAGATCCCAAAAATAAGCATGAAATACTTCTTCAATTAAAACATTTAATTGACGACGTTGTTTGAGTTCTGGATCAATTAAAATTGTTGGTTTCAAAGATTTTGGACTATCACAAACACCATCAACTTTGAATTTAAAAGAATGTGGCGACGGTTTCAAATACCGTACAGTATATTCCACATTGTCGAAATTCTTGAACTTCATTTTATTAAGAATAAATTTTCTATCCGCCAAATATTAATACTTGCATGATTTAAAATTTTATATAGTTTTTTAAATATGAATTTTATGCTTTTGTTGTATGGGCGAATTAAATATTTATATTTACGAGTTTTAATGAATTCATTATGTTGCCGCATTTTATTTTGAAATTCCTCGTCTTTCTTCTTTCTTTTTGAATTGGAGGTGGCTTCGAAATTGAATAATTTCATATCAATCAATTTACCACGAACGAATTCAGCTTTATATTCAATCCAATAATCATAATCGGTATTATTGGATTCAAAATAATTATAAAACTGAATGGTGCAAGTAAGATCTAAAGGTTCAATCCATACTTTTTTAGTTTTTGCGTATCCTGCTTTATCTAAAAAGTTTTTAGCTTCTGGATTTCCTTCTATCCATTCGGTTTCTCGACGTTCGATGCATAATTGTTCATTTTTATCAATAATGTAAAGGTCTAATGCGCAATCAAAATCTTTAGTTTGAAAACCAAAAGAACCAGTATAACCTTTCGGTTCATCTGGCATTGGCAACCAACATTTACATTCTATGCTATCGTACATTCCCACGTTAATTTCCTTTTTTATCAGCTTTATAATCTATAATAGCTTCAAAGAAACTGCAAAGCGCTAAATAATCATGCTTATCCGCATCATTCATGTCTTTAGTATCGACATGAGTTAAATAATCATAAATAACGCTGTCGTAGTAAGATGGAATAATAATATTCTCACCATCAAACTTCAAATCGTCTGCTTGAATAACGACTGACTTTTTAGGTTTACCCTTCATAAATAACTCTTTTTCCATATATGTATATTATGTATACGATTCGATTTTACCATGAGAATTCGAATAGTATACGTTTTTTAAATTGAATTGTTTTATTAAACTAATGCAGCCGGGACAAGGTTTACTATTATTTAACCGCGACTTCTTATCTATTCTTAAAATAACCATTTCATAATCAGAAAGATCTTCTTTATCGTATTTTAAAAGACAATCTAATTCTGCGTGAATACCGACTCGACCTTCATGATAAGGATGTTTTTTAACGATGGGATGAGTGCGGTTTTTATTCCATCCTATTTTTACGATCTTATTTTTTCTGATAAGAAAAGCAACATGAGAAGTAGGAAGACCATTATCACGATTTGCAGGACAGATAGCATACGCTAATTTAATAGTTTTATCAAGAGTGTTCTTTTTCATCACCAATGATGCACAATATTAGCTATTATAAAAGCGCAAGTTATAAAATTAACAACAACTATTAAAAATCGAATAAAAAAGGAAGCAAGCGCATAATTTATTGGTAAGGTGGGAATATCAGGCTTTTCTTCATCTGTCAAGCCAACTCTGTGATCAATCGTGCGAGCGAGAGTTAAAAAAAATTTAGAATGCAATAAATATTTCATAAATCTCCTGTTTTATTTTTCACTTTAGTCACCAACCAACGTAACATCTGTTGTTTGTTTGGGGGATATGGATCGTTTTTTATCTTGTAAAAAGACATTTCTAGATCGAAATGTTTCTTAGTTTTATTTATTTTATCAATCCACTTTTGATCTAATTTTTCGAAATTAGACTTTTGGGCTAATTCTTCGAGTATCGCAATTAAATATTCACTTTCTAAATCAGAAAGAATAACGCGCTTCATCATTTTTTGAGTTTTTGAAGTTCGTTTTTAAGACTTTGAATTTCTTTGAAGTCTATATCCATGTAAATATTACATTTTCTTATTTCCCCTTGAAGAGTTTTTGTGTATTCGCAAATAAAATCAATATCTTTTGTAATCTGAGAGGGAATAATCCCAGCTTCTTCCATCGTTCTTTCGTCTTCGCCGGTTCTCCATTTATTAAAACTGCGTAGTCTTTTGATGACTTCTTCTATTTGCATAAATTACTTAATAATCTCTAATAACCAGAGTTGATAAACCGCCCAAATAGTAACGATATGCCATACATTATCAACAACAATCAATGACCAAGGAGCAAGCGGCGGCTTTGTAAAGTTTTTCTGACCTATAAAGTGCATCCATTGAGGAATAACACCGTTTCGATCTTGCATATAATGTGTTATAAAGAAAATAGTAAACGCTGTAACGTTCCATATATGACCCATAGCCGAAACACATACTGACCAAATTAAACAATGAAGCGCACAAATCCAACTATTCTTTTTCTTATTCTCAGCAATCCAGTCAAATTGTAATAAGTAATCTGCTACTAAATGACCGATTATTGCTGATGTTAAGTCCATATTAGAAATCGAATTTGGGGTCACATTGAAAATCTAATTTACCGTGACTCTTATAATATATACTTTTATGGAATTTTTTATTAATATTTTTGCAAAAACAAAAATTCATTTCTTCCATACCCGGTCCTATTAGCTTTCTTTCAAAATCATAGCAAAAATGATAGCCTATAGCTAGTTCTTCATCTGTTAATTCCAATTCTACATTGCGTATTAATTGGCGATAACGATCATTAGACATTAGTTCCATTTATGGATATCTACACTGTTTTACATAGGAACGGAACCGTGTTTTTCAACCATTTCAATCGATCCAAAATCATTATAAACATAATCAAACAACCAATCTTTAGTATCTGAATCAAGATTCATGTTTCTACAGAGAGTATTGAAACGTTTATCGATCTGAAGACTAGATTCTTTGACAGCGTGCTTTAATTCTTCGATTTCTTGAATTTGTTGAGAAGAAAATTTCATGTTATTCTACAATATGCTTTTCTAACTTATTGTAATCTGCAAAACCAAAAAGATAATCCGATAAAAAACCACCATTGTCAGCGGTTTTCAAAAGCTTCTTTGTCTTTTCATAAATCCGTTCTTGTTCTTGAACGAGTTCATATACTTGCTTTTTAGCTTTTTCTAGTTCACTTTTTTGCTTTGCCGTAATTTTCATAAATTTCTGTCTTAAAAATATCTCCATCACAAGTATACCAAGCTTTATAAACTTTAAAGTTGTTAGAGTATGTGATGTAGCTGTTATTAATCTTGAATATGATAGCGCCTTCTGGCAATTGTGTCAAGGGTTTTTCCCAAGTATATCTCAGCCAATAACAACCAGAAACACTTAGCGTTAAAAATAATAAAATTATAATCTTCATGTTGTTGATTTTTCTCTTTCTATGCATCTTTTAATAAGTTTTTTCAATTCTTTTAGAGCTGTTTCATAAGAATCGCAAGCGATTTCTATATCATCAGATATATATCCGTAATGATGAACGCGATATTCTGGTTCGTTGCCGTAAGACCAACGTGTTTCTATGTACCAATGACAATCACGATCTTTATGAATATCGCCACTGATGAGTTCATACCATTCTGCAGTTAATTTCAATATATCTTTATGAATATCGTTCATAATAATTTTGTAAAGGAAGTGTAAAAAATGTATCTATTTTAATTTTTTAGTGTCAATATAAGTATATGAACAAATTATTCATAATACTCGGTTTAGTTTTAACTTTCAATCTCGCCGCACAAGATAGCGCACCAAAGTCTCATCGTCAAGAAAAAAAGGGTCCTAAAGTCGAACAAAAATGCGATTGCGAATGTCATAAAGATCCCAAAAAACACCCTTCTCAACACAAAGAAAAACGTCCTGCTGGTCCTCTTCCTCATAAAGGACCAAAACCAGATAAATCTATTAGATAATAAAAGCCCCCGATTTGGGGGCTTTTTTATGTCCATAAATTATCAAAATGTTCACTAAACAACCGTAATCCATTTTGTTTCCGTTTGCAAAGTTCTGCGGAAAGAGCAACGTAATCATTCCACGCTTGTTTTTCTTCCGCTGTTTCTTCACGATCAAAATCGTGTGCTGAAAAATTTTTCACTAATATTTCTGGCATCGGGCAATGTTTATCAGGATCGATACTATAATCGAAAGCAAAAATAATATCATCAAGTATAGCATTCCATTCTTTGTCCGCTTTTTCTTCAGCAATTTGCGCGTCTTCTTTATTCAATTCATGGTAATTGTCAGGAATAAATTCGCTCGGCATTCCCTTTTTACCTTTCTGTTTAAAATAGATTAAACGAGGCAATATATATCGAGAAATGTTAAGATTCAAATCAAAAATATCATCGTCTGATACGCCGTACTTGAATTTTTGATAACGGCATTTGAGCCACCAACGAACGTTAGATTGATAACGAGCGATTTTCCATCCGATACCGAATGGAGTGTATTTAAGAATCACGTCTACATATTTATTATAAACGTGACAATCACATTCATCGTCTGAACATTGTTCAGTTTCAATAATTTGAGACTTTTTCATAACCAAAAGATTTTGCTAAACGAGGTGATAGAGTTTTGTACCATCCATTTTTTTCATACAATCCTCCTTTATTTCCGGAAATTTCGCAAATTTGACTAGATTTTTCTTCGGTCTCGCGAATGAGTTTATCGATGCATTGATTACCACCACCATGATAAAAACGTAATGAAGCGTATTTTTCTTTAACTTGTCTTGCGACGACTTGTTCACATCCGCTTGAGTTAATTTCTTTTTGAATATCTTTACAAAGACGATTGATGATTTCATGCCAACCATCATCACATTCAAAAATAAAATCTTCTGAAAAGATTTTCGGATAACTATTTACTAGTTTATATGTAAGTTCTTTATTCATGTTTATTTTTTTACAGAAACCAACCAATTATTAAAATCTCCTTTGTATTCTTGCCAGCCCCAATGACCTAATTTGATATCATTTCTAGCATAGACTTTGCCGCCGATTTTTTTCCAAAGAGAACAGAATCCCCAATCTTCACTTTCATAAATTTTAGTTTGTGAATTAATATTAACTTTGAAAAAATCCCACATTTTTTTACCGACACCGTAACCATCTATATCGTTGATATATTCGATATCACGGTAAGCTTGAATTAATTTTGTAAAAACGTTTCTTTTGATAAGAAGAAATCCTGTTGCAACAGTATCTATTTCAAATTCTTTATCTGAATGAAACTTAATGTTTCCAGATACAGCGAAATCTACAAGTTCGCCGGGGCTTTTAGAATTTATTTGATCGAATTTAAAATACTTTTTAGGATAAGGAGAACAAATAACATCTTTATCCGATAATATGAGTTTAGAAACGTGTTCTGGTTCGAAATTTATATCAGCATCTATAAATAAAAGATGAGTGCAATCGCTATCTAAAAATTCAGCAGCCGCAGCGTTCCTAGCTCTGGAAATCAAACTATCAAAGAAAATAGGATAAAAAGTACCATCCAATCCATTTCCATGCATATAAGAAACCAGCTTCAAAATACTCATCATGTAATCTGCATGACAAGTTCTATTATAACAAATAAGCGGAATAAATAACTTAATCTTTTGGTTGTTCGTCATTTATTTCTGGAAAAGATTCGAAAAAATTATCGTTATCTTGTTCTTCTATTTCTCCCAAACAATCGACGCAAACAGAACAATATTCTAAATCTTCTAAAAATGCAGTAGGTTTCTTACAGATATCGCAGCTTTTCATTTTGTATCGCGAGAAAGTTTATAAATCTCATCTAGACTTTCTTTAACTCGAATGAGTCCGTTATTTTTAGTGTTGATAATAGAATGAATCTTGCTTGGCTCGATACTAATCGCCATATCAAGATTAAGTAAAATAGGGGTGTAAGATCTGCTGTTATCGTGAGTTAGATCTAATTGATGCAAACGTATAAAATGTGCCATAAAAAGAGGGCGGTTTTTTGAAAGGATTACCGCAAACCTTAATTTTTATCGATGATTATCAGGAACTCGATAGACTTCCAATTCCTTCATTTGCTTATCATCATCGTCAGAATAATAAACAATTCCGTTTACATTCTTAGCACAATCGACCGCCCATTGATATGCCTTTTGCTTTCCAAAAGACAGATTATAAGCTGATTGATAATTACCATTCTTGTCTCGAACGATATAACGTTTATTCATTATCGTGAATGTTTAATTAGTGTGTCGTGAATAAGATGGCGAGTCTTGTAATCCAAGATTCGACCTACTTCATCCTTTGGAAGATCAGTAACTACATTATCAAAATTAAGCCCAAGAACAGAACTCATGCACTTAATCTTTCGGTAAATACCAATCTCCTTATACTTTAGAATTGACCATAGCGTGTCAATTTGTTCGGGTGTGGCCTTGGTGATTGCATTCAACAAGACAACTGGTTGTTGTGTAACTGTTGCGGTTTCGCTCATAGTTTTATGTGTTAAAAGTTCTTCGCAATTTGTAGCTAAGAACTAAATCTTAATTCTCAATGATTATAGACATTTTCAATCAAATGTCAAGAGAGAATCGAAATCAAAATCATCGTCTACATTCAATAATATTATTAAATAGGGGTCTTGATGATAGTATTTAATTAGAGGGTAAAAATAATCTTTTAAATTTTCGAAGTATTCGTAGTATTCATCAGGTTCGAATCTGTCTCGGAATTTTTTATCTGTTAATTTATAAAATACATCGAGACATATAACCCGCCTGAAAAAATCAGGATCACCCATTGGTTTTTCACGCATATCAATGCAAATTATAAAAGTATGCATTAATCGTCTTTAAATACTGTATGAAAAAATATGAAACTAGCGACGAAAATAAATAAACCGAATAATGGACCTTCTGATATTGTAGCAAACATCGTCAATAACAAACACATTATTCTTGTCGCTAATATTATCGTCATAAATAGTGGAGCCAATGGTCAGAATTGAACTGACAAAGGGTTTTATCCCATACCTGTTTACAAAACAGGGCCGATAGCCTTTCCGGTCACATTGGCGTCTTTACTATTTACACCGGCTTTAATCGAATCAATGCTTTACCGCCATCTTTATCTTCTGTGGCAAAACAATGAACGAATAAAAACTGATCCACAAATCTAACATCTACGATTTGTAAACTGATTTGTTTATTATCAGCAGTTTTCATAATTAGAAGTGGCGGCGATTTAACATCTATATTTTTATATAGGCTTTGAATATCGACTTCTTGTTCGATATATTTTTCTAAAAATTTAGCACCGTCATTTGTGCCTTCAAGATTTAGAATGAATTTCATATTATTCTGCTTCGATAATTTCGGTTTTAGGATTCTTCAGGACTTGACGAAGAATTTCGACAATCATTCGATCTTGTTTTGTTTGAGGCTTGAATTCAGCTTCATTAACAAAAATTTCAGATAGATCTTTCAGATCGTCATCGCCGATTGTTATTGTTACAGTCTTCATCTTGTTCTGTTAGTTGTGACTTATAATATGAGTATTCTTGATCTCTGTCAACTATTTCTTCTAATTCTTGCAAACTAATGACAGCAGATTCAATAGCATCAAGATATTCTTCTTGATTGTTTTCATCGTCAAATTCTATTGCATTTTTTAATTCATCAATAGATTTGCTGATGATTTCTATTCTAACCGCCAACTCTTTTCTTGTCATATAATAGGTTTAACTTGTGGTAAAAAGTGAACAAAACCGCGATCTTTTTTCTTAACTTCGATCTCAAAAGTGCAATCCAATCCCATGTCTGGTGGTGCAACAGTTAGTTTATCAGCATGAGCATTAGTATTATTCTTGCCTTCACTCCAATGAAATACTGGTGCGACAGGCCAAGTTTGATAGAATTTCAAGAATTGTTGCTCGTATGAAATTTTATTACCATGAGGATCAAAGCTAGGATTACAGATATCATGTAAGTTGTCTAGCGTAAGAGGAAAATGAAAGTTGTAAGTATGTTTCATATAATTATGAAAATATTCATACAAATTATGACAAGTCCAAAAACCCTTATCTTCGTTCTCGAAAACTAATCTGTTTCTAACACCCATATCGCAACGGAAAAAGTTACGAACAAGCTTTTGCATGAAAAGTTCTGGCGATTCAAAAGCAGAAAGCGAAGGATGAATATTGATCGGACAATTATAATTTTGTGGCAAACCCATCAAATCAAGAATCATGGCATGAAAATTGAGTTCATCGATGGATCTTTGACAAACATCATCTGAATCAGAACCGAGAACAACGAATTGATCTGGGTGAATCGATATGCTGATGTTTAATTGCTTTGAAAGTTTACCGATTTGATCGAGCTTCAGAATGATAGCTGAATAATTGATAAGACTTTCGATGGTCAAATTCAAAGTTTTATCCGTAATCAAAGGGAATAGCTTACAAGATAAACGATAATGTTTGATGCCGACTTCTCTGCAATGCTTGATGGTTTCGTAAGTGACCGTTAGATTGTGGTAAATTCTTTTGGAAAGTTCTGCAATCGACTCTTCCCTATTTTTCTTCAAGAATTGGGTACGAGTCATGGTTTTGAAAGCCAAATCTGGAGACTTTTCACGCAAAAGTTCTGAAATACAAACGAGTCCTAGCTTCATGTTCAATAAGTCTAACAAGGTTTTTCAGGTTGTCAACTATGTTTTTAAAGAAATAAACCCCCATTTCTGGGGGTTTTTCATCACAAATCTGGAATTTCTTCTTCTTGAGGTTCTGGCGCTTGAACCGGCTTCTTGATTGCCTTTGGTTTAGCTGCCTGAGTATTTCCAGATTGACCATCTTGTTCGTTCGATAGGTAAATTACAAAGTCAGGAGACTTTTCGTTAGTTTTGTTCTTGTTTGAGAACATGATTACTCGCTGCTTAGTCTTGTTTCCAAGTTCATCAGAAACGATGTATCCGGTACAGTAAGAACCTTTAGGACCTGCCTTCTTCCACAAGGCTCCTACTTCACGTTCCTTCCAATCATTCTGCTTATCTTTTTGAGTGTTGCTCATATCTTTAATACTTATTTTTTATGGTTAATAAAAATGCCGCTAGAACAATAATCGCTAGAGTCATCTTTTATCCGCGATCAATGTACTCTGAATTTTTCACCTTGTCAATACAAATCGTCACCATTCTCGTCAATGAATTTTTCAAGCATGTTCAATTCAAGCAAAATTCTTTTTTTGATCTCTTCTAATTCCAAGGTGAACTTGCGGCGCTCTTTTTCGTTTTTGCTGTTCACCATTTTGCTTATGATTTTATCGGCTTCGCGAGAAAAAAAATCTCCTGATTCTTCGTATAATTGTCGAGGACTTTTCATATAAGAGATTGTAAAAATTCTTTATCTTTATCAATCCAGTATATGATTCTCTTTATACTTCGTTCATTCAATTTTTTATAATTAATATTATGAAAATCAAATATTTGTTTATATTTAATGTCAGGTTCATTATTGTCGCCTCGAATGTATTCTTTCAGAAAGAAAACATTTTGTATTTTAGATGCGGCAATAGTTTTGGCGCAATGAATACAAGGACTGTAAACCATACAAGCATGATACGCTTGACGACTAGAATATAGAATAGCGTTTATTTCAGCATGATTAATTAAACAAGATTTTAATTCTCTATCTTTAAATATTTCTGACTTGGCGATAAAACCGGGACTAAACCCATTAAATCCTGTTGAAACCGTTCGCCAATCTTTATCAAATAAAGATACTCCAACTTGCGTATGAGGATCTTCAGATCTTGATCTTGCAGACAAGGCTAAATAACAACCGTATTCTTGTCTATTTAATCGTGGGTCATCGACATTAAAATTCATTAATCAGCGCCTTCGTTATATTTTTGTTCGCGAACGTTAATAGAATCAATATATAATTTAACCAGTTTATTTACTAGTTTATCTTTAGATTCGGGACGCACAAAAGCTATATCATCTCCAATGCTTTCTTCGATAACCTTGATTATTTTTTCTCTAATGTCGTACATTTTATTCTCCTTTTTTGAAACTATCTTTCATGTCTTGAAGCAGATTGTGAATATTATCTAAACTTTCAACTCTATCTTTGTAAAGTCTTTCTGTTTTGATTTTTTCTTCCATGATTAGTTTGATAAGATCATTGATCTTTTTCATGGTGATAACTGGCTTTGTTCTTTCGAATTCAGAAATATTCATAAATTAAAAAGGAAAATGTGTTTGAGAATAATAATTCTTTTTTATTGTAGATAAATTATGATGATGCTCGCAAACATGGATCGACACGATACTTTCGTCTTGAAAAATACCTTGTTCAACTAAAGCGTCTGCTGCTTTACGAGCTTTGGCTAAAGTCTTGAATTCGTCAAGAGTTATTTGTGATTTATCTACCTTTCTGGAAATAATAGAAAACATATTAAAGTCTTTTGTATAAAAAATATTTACGCCATTCTTCTCTGATTCTAGTTGGACGGCTTGGTAAAACTGGCAATGGCATGGGAACTGATTTGATGTTTCGCTTTGTAACGTCCAAAAAAGGATATATATCTTTTTTAGCTTGATTACAAGCGTGACAAGTCAACGTGATGTTTTCAATTTCTTTTGTTCCGCCTTTACTCTTAGGGAAAATATGTTCAATCGTCAAGTCTTTTTTATCGAATTTTTCATGGCAAATTTGACAAGTGTAGTCAAAAAGTATACACATTTTATGTATATTTAAAGTTCTTGGCATTTTTCTTTTGTTATAAAAGAAATTGTTTTTAATAACAGCAACAGTTGGTAAGAACCAAATTTTATCTTTAGAAGTCAAAAACGGTTGATCTTCATAAAAATTAATACCTTCGTTGCCAAACCATACAAGATTATTATCAATTAAATTCTCATCAGCATCAAAACATTTAATATTATTTTTTATCAAATGAATGAAAGCCGATCTACCTGTTAAAAATGTATATGGCAAAAAACTAGCATCCAAAAGCAATGTCGTTATTTGGTTCGCGTAATTCGACATGCAAAAATCATATCCGAAACAAAGAAAAAGTCAACAAAAAACCGCCAACTTTCGTTGGCGGCTTGTTGATAATAATTTATTTTAGAACTTCCAACGAAGACCGCCCATCGCGACGACTTCTCCACTAAGTTCCTTGGTTGCCAAAGTGTACTTAGAAACGCTAAAATTATTGTCGAGCCAACCAACTTCAGCGTATGGTTCTAGATGACCAAAGAAAACGCGAGATACGCTAGCCTTAGCCAAAATGCTTTCATAATCAGTATACTTACCATACTCAACAGTAGGAGTAAAAGTAAACAAACCGAAAACACTAGTTGGACGAGTCAAACCAACCGCATAACCAGATTCGTCTAGATCGAAATCATAAGAACCTCTGATATAAGGAGTTACAATCTTGTTTTCCAAAGCAAGCTTTGGAGCAACTTCAGTTGAATTCTTTCCTCCTACTAGACTAGAAAAATGTCTAATTCCTTCGACATCAAATCGAAGACCAACATTAGGAAGTAGCGCAAAAGTACGACCAGCACCAAGTCCCCAATGAGATTCATCGAATCCATTAACAGTTGGAAGAACAGTTCCTTCGAGATAAAAATCAACTGTCTTGTAGGTTGCACCAATGTCTAAACCAGCGAATACTTCGCCACCAGTCTTGGCCAAACCATTAACTAGATAATGACTGGTATAACCAGCTTCTACACTAGCCTTCACATTAGAATCAGTATCCGCAGCGAAAACTGCGACTGAAGCCAATACACACGCGATAAATGATTTAATAAACTTAATCATAGGTACTGATTATTACACGTTTTGAGCAGAAGTCAACAACTTTTTTCGTGTTCTTCCAACTCCTTCACGTTGATAAATTTACCCATGTATTTTCCATCGTCTTGGCGAGTTGCCACACATTTTGCGCTGAATGCTCTATTTTTACTATCTATAATAATTACATTATGTTCAAAATTTCTTTTATTTGAAATTGCTTCTTGCCAACTTTCATTTATTTCGTTTCTTGTGCTTTCACAAAGCGCATTGATCCAATTATTATTTTCTAAATCTTTAAATAATCTATCAGTCAACCTTATTAAAGAATCATTTGCCCATTTGAAGTTTCCATGAGAATCTGTTTCAAAAATAGGTTCATCTCTGTTATCTAGAATCCAACGTTGTCTCTGCAAAATAGTCAAAGAAGTTTGCTCAAGTTTATCCATCTGATCTTTCAAAGATTTGCCGCCGTTATTTTGAAATTGTTCAGATATCCCTTTAACTGTTGTTTTTAATTCTTGGATGTCTTGAGTTATACTTGTATACGGTTTTAGTCTTGAAGCAATCTTTAAAAAATATCCACCGAAAATAACTATTGCCGCTAAAGTTAAATTAGCGGCAGTAAAAAAATCATTTATCTGAGAAACAGTCTTTGTTGCTTCAACGACAATGTTTGTCATAGTGTAATTGTTTTTTACACTTTATTTTGGGGTTGTAGAATCAGCTTTTTTAACTCTGCTAGATGGAAATCCTTTATTGCCGAAATCGCTTCCGTGTAAGCTGTATAGATGCATTACAACACCGTGTTTAACGATAACATCGCCCAAATCATTCACTAAAACATAAGGTGGGCGGTCATATTTAACCATCACCGCTGAACTTACTAACAAGTGATTGCTTTCTCCAGCATCCATGACTCTTTGAGCGTAGTTAATACCATCGCCGCTGATATTTAAATTACCATTGATATCTTCCATTGGAATAACATCACCGCAATGCACGCCCATTCTCATTTGTAAATCAGGTCTGTCTTTTACAGCTTTTGCGACTGTAATTGCACAATTCATGGCATCTTCTAAATAAGTAAAAAATCCAAGAACCATTCCATCACCTGTTGGTAAAATAATTAGTTTTTCAAGCGCATTCGCAGTTTTAAATTGCATCGTACTTTTAATTATCGCTCCCAAATCTTTGCAAGCTTTCTTTTGTTCTTCTGTGGTTTTTTTGCTGTAAGCAACTATATCCATGAAAAAGATATAGCCTTCTTGAAGTTTATCGAGTTCCAAACGACTAGATTTTACTTCAACGTCAACATTTTCGACTTTTTTAACGATTTTCTTAACAGGTTTTGGCGGTTCTGGTTTTTTATCTTCTTTCTTTTCTTCAACAGGAACATTTTTTAATTTCAAGAAGTCTTTCCAGTTGATCTTCTTTGCTGGTGCGTCTTTTTTCTTTGGTTCTTTTGCCGCTTGTTCTTCTTCGAGCTTTTTCATCGCAGCTTCTTCGCGATTACGTTTTTCGACAAACAAAGCTATTTGTTTTTTAACATCATCTGTGATGTAGATATTTACATCTTTACCGCCACCTCCTAAATCATGTTTCTTTTTTCTTTGTGCGCCTTTTGATTGCAAATAGGTTTGCATTTCTATATTGCCAGTTTTAAAAGCTAAATCTAACGGCGCAACTTCACCTTTAAAATCCGCACCATTAACATTTGCACCTAAATGTATCAAAAACTCAACCATATCAATATCATTAGCATTGACTGCATAATGTAATGGCATCCAACCATTTTTTTCGTCTCTACCGTTAATTTTACCGTCTTTATCGTAGAAAGATTGTACGCCTTCGAAATCTCCTGTTTCAGCACAAAAATGAATGCTAGTTCCTCCAGCAGATTTAGCACCGTATTTATTTAATATTCTAACTATTTCACCGCGATTTACGTTTGATAAAACATCGATTGGATTATTTTTACCCAAAAAATCTTTCTTATTTGGATCAGCACCGTTCACTATTAGGTACTCAACAAGATGTTTTTGTCCGTAATTCACTGCATAATGCAATGCAGTCCAACCTTTACCAGCGTCAACTTCATGTATGTCGTGACCTTTTTGGAGCATTTCTTCTACAGAAATAATGTCTCCGTTTTTAGCCGCCAGATGGAAACTGCTACCACTGCTGTATTTAGCTCCTCTTTGTTGAAGCAGTTCAACAATGGGTTTAAAACCTTTAGCTTCAGCAATATCTAATGCTGTATTTTTACTGGTCCAGTCTTTTACATTAACATCAGCACCATGATTTAATAAAAGACGTGCTATATCTATTTGATTTTCTTCTACAGCGACAACCAGCGGAGGATTTCCGGTATCATCATCACGTTGATTTACATCTACTTTTTCTTTTTCTATGCAGTTATAAACATTATCATATAAACCGCGACGAATGTGCGAGAAAATATTGATGGCCATTTATTA
>Ga0208784_1000508_pt1 | contig 18695 bp, 24 predicted proteins | sample DEB19_08_DNA_FD_184531 | JGI IMG/M metagenome (GOLD analysis project Ga0208784, IMG submission 184531) | Aqueous microbial communities from the Delaware River and Bay under freshwater to marine salinity gradient to study organic matter... | ecosystem: Environmental > Aquatic > Marine > Coastal ... | reverse complement strand
CTGAGACAAGAGACCTCCTGGTTTGTGCATCGTTGAGAGGCATAGTAGGGGCAGGTCTTACATGGAGTTTGGACCCCCGCTGCCCATGAGAGTATTGTACTACTGGTTCTGGTCTTTGTCAACCGGTTGAACTCCACCAGTACAATCAGGCATCCAAGGTGAACAAAGTCTCATTTCTCCTCCTAGTTTCTTACACTCTTCAGTGTAACACTTAGAAGTATCTGGATCCTTCTCTATCAACCTCGGCAAAGGTATTCTAGGGGTTCCGTAGTCCCCTGTCAAGCGTTCATAATCACGGATTGCTTTATCTACATCACGTTCTACCCTTCGCTTTATAAGGTTCGGATCCTGCCTTATGACATCGTTAATTATGGTCTGAGGGAACAGGGTTCTCTGTAACTCATCTAAGAGGTCCCAGAGGCGCTCCTGAGACGCTCCAGTGCATTGGGAGAGGGTTGCTACAATACCACTAAGTATGATGCTTACAAGGATTATTTGGTTTCTGTCTGGACTCTTCTTTCCGAAGTTGAATCTAAACATAAAAAAAGAGGGAGTAGCAACACTCCCTCTTATTTATCAAGCAGTTGCCTTTGCTTCTTTTCTTGCAGTTTTCACTTCCGAAATTTCTGCTCTACGTGACTTTGCAAGTTTAGTCAGTTCTTGTAGTGCTTTACGGGCTCTAGTGCCAGCAGCACTGTTTCCTTTCTCAAACTTAGCATCTTCAGTTTGCCAAGTCGCAAATGCATCAGCAATTAGTTGTGTAGTTTCAGACATAATACTCCTCAAAAAATAATTAGGATTAATTATATATATCATTTTTATATTAAAAAAGAGGAGTTTTTACGCTCCTCCTAACATTTTATTTAATTTTTCAAACTTCTACCTGAATCAGTCGGTTAGCATAATCATGAGCATACGAAGTGCGGGCACCATGATGCCCCCAACCAATCCAACTATACGCATAATCCATGTAGCGATTGATAGACTTACCAGGAGTCTTCATTCGGTCTTCTATACGTCGCCACTGGACTTCAGTTGTTAGATAACGAAGTTGCGTATGAAGTGATGATGGAGAACCACCATACTTCTTAGCAAAATCACCCAATCCATAATAACGATCGGCAGATGTCCATTGAATCAGTCCATAACCTCGACCGCAGTTATTCCAACTGGTTCTACTACCACCTTCACAAATGTTAGGAATAAAAGTTGATTCCTGACGAATATTACCCATGATGGTAGCAAGGGCGTTTCTGTCTTTAATACCACGGTCCTGGAAATATGCCAGGGCAGCATTCTCATGTTCATTACACCCTTTACAAATTAGCCTTTTCTCTTTTGGCTTTTCGGGAGCAACCTCTAGGATCGCTGTCTTCTCTGGTTCAAACTCCTTGATAATAGAATATTTTGGAGCAATTGCAGATGATGGCAGTGTTGCCGTTATGGTTGTAACCGATGCCAGAAGGGGCAGGGCTACAGTAAAGAAGTTAAGCATTAAAATTAATAGAACTCTACATCCGTATAGGGAAAGCGCACTTCCCTCTTCTCAGAGGGCAGACCCCACGGCTCTAAATCACTTTCAAAATCTCATAATAAAAAACCCTGCTCATAACAGGGATTTTAACATAATAAGTTAATATTTAGGATTTGTCAATCCTCAGGTTCTAGAGAAACAATCTCAAGTTCATCACCTTCAGGTTCAATCCATTCATAGAACTCTGCAAGAATGGCACGAGCATCCTCTTTATCAATACTCATATCTGCGGCACGATCAAGAGACCAGGTTCTTACGTGTGCGACAATATCTTCAGTCGTTGTTTCCATAATAATCTTTCCTGAAGTATCTGTTGAGGATGTTGCTATTATAGTACCTTGGGGTTCCGTCGTCAAGTCCTTCGGTGAGGACGTTATGTGCAAATAACTGTCGGGTTTCTTCAAAGTTTGTTTTGCCCTTTGTTTTATGTAATGATAAGATAGTTCTACTAAAATTTTCTCTGCCAAATTTGTCAATGTCTTCTTTAAGTTCCGGACAAGACCCATAGTATTCCTTCCAGTTAGATTCTGATTTTACTTTACGTTTTTTTCCTTTCGGAGTCCTAAACTGCCAAAAATATTTTCTCCCAACATATTCCCTACCATTAAGATTATTCTTGATGTGATAAACAAAACCAAAATGATCTTGAATATCACTTGAACCAAACACTTTTCCATTATATGTCCAAGGGTTTTCATAGTCAATATCTGTACTCATCAATAATATCAAGAACTTCGTTCAGATATTTATGGGCAAGTCCTTTCATATCCATATCATGTCTGATATGTTCATTATAAAGATTATTTTTCAACTTTAAAACGCGAACCTTAAGTTCATCTTTTGTTACTTGATTTTTAGACATTAAAAAAGGAGGGTTAACCTCCTTTATCTATATTAAATTATTCATTTACACCTAGCCATTCATTGCAAAAGTCATAATCTCCAAACATAAACTCATCGCATTCTGCTGCCTCTTTATAGGCATTTATGATTTCCTGTTCACACCATTCATCATAGTTGGAATCCTGCGAAAGTATTTTTGGTAACATCCTGCTTAATGCCTCCGACTACATAGGATTCTACCTCAGTTTCCTGCGGAGCAACCTGAAGACCTTTGGAAGAAATCCAGTGCTGGGTCCAAGGAAGAGGATTATTGTTTGCCGAAATATCATACTGTGGTTTAAGACCGATTGCTTTTAATCTACGATTTGCAATCCACTCTACGTATTGCTGAAGAAGTTTATCATTAAGTCCAATCATAGAACCATCTTTGAACAGATAATCTGCCCATTTCTTTTCTTCATTTACAGCACGATCAAACATCTTATAAGTCCACTCTTCTTCTTCCTTCATAATCTTCTGCATTTCCGGATCATCACCTTCCCTCCACTTATTCAAAATGTTCTGAGTAAGTGCTAGGTGCTGATTTTCATCTCTTGCAATAAGAGAAATAATTTTTGCCGATCCTTCCATGAGCTTGAGTTCACCAAAAGCGAAACTACAAGCAAAACTAACGTAGAAGCGAATACCTTCAAGAATATTAACGTTTGCGACTGCTCTGTACAGTTTTCTTTTGACATCGTTAAGCGTTTGTTGTGCGTTTTGTACTCCCTCAAGCCTAAACATCCAATCACTAGATGTCCCATAAGTTTGTGCCGATTGAATAAAGTCATCATATGACTCAGTTACACTCTTAGCACGTTCTAGAATACGCTCATCTCCAATAATAGTATCAAACACCTCAGATGGGTCAGAATAAATGTTCTTGATGATATAAGTGTATGAGCGACTATGAATCATCTCCATAAATCCCCACACCTCCATACATGCTTCCAGTTCGGGAAGTGAACAATAAGGAATGAATGCCATACCAGGACCACGACCCTGAACAGAATCAAGCATAATCTGATACTTCAGGTTAGAAGTATAGATATGCTTCTGCTCAGGACGAAGAGTTTGATAATCTCCACGGTCCTTTTGGAGGGATACCTCTTCGGGTCTCCAGAAGTATCCAAGTTGTTGAGTAGTCAGTTTATCAAAGATAGGATACTTGTATGAATCATATCTTTGAACTCCAAGAGGTTTTCCAAAAAACATTGGTTGCTTTTTGGTGTCTACTTTTTCGGTATTAAAAACCGTCATTCCTTGAATATTTGTTTGTTGTTCTTCCACAGAAGACACTTTGAAATCAAACTGCACAGGATTCACACTCTCCCTCCTCTACTGAACTTAACTCATTAAGAAGATCTTCCAACTCGGATTTCTTCTCTTCTACTACCTCATCAGTTTTAATATCATAAGTATTTTGATAGTATGAAGTTTTCCATCCCATCTTGTATGTAGTCAGAAAATCATTTGCCATTACCGAAGTAGGAACTTCATTATTGGCATAATTTTCTGGATTATACGACCAGTTTCCAGAAATTGCTTGATCAAAGAATTTTTGCATAACAGCAACAATATTGATATAACCACGATTGCTAGGCATATCCCAAAGAAGCGTATAATTGTTCTTAAGAGTATGATACTGCGGAACAATCTGCTTGAGTGGCCCTTTTTTGGATTTCTTAACGGACAGATAATCTCTTGGGGGTTCAATTCCATTAGTGGCATTTGACACAACGGAACTGCTCTCCGATGGCATCTGTGCGGACAATGTTGAGTGCCTGAGACCATACTCCAGGATAGATTTCCTAAGAGATTCCCAATCGTGTTCATATGCAATGGAAGAGATTTCATCTACATCTTTTTTGTAAGTATCAATGGGAAGAATTCCATCAGCATACTTAGTACGTCCAAAGTATTCGCAATGACCCTTTTCTTTTGCAATCTGATTAGATGACTTCAAAAGATAATACTGGAATGACTCCGAAAGACCGTGAACAGCATCCCAAGCTTCTTGAGAATCATAATTAAACCCAAGTTTGGCAAGATAATGAGCAAGACCAATAAAACCGACTCCAAGAGACCTACGTGCCTTTGTAGCAATCTCTGCTGCTACTACAGGATACTTCTGATAATCAATGAGTTCTTCAAGACCACGAACAGAAAGATCGCAAAGTTCTTCAAGTTCTTCATCTGACTTTACTTTACCAACATTAATAGCAGAAAGAATACAAAGAGCAATCTCTCCAATATTATCATCAATATGTTGAATAGGATCGGTTGGAAGTGTAATTTCCTGACAGAGATTACTCATATTCACTTTATCTTTGAAGGAAGAATGTGAATTGCAATGGTCAATGTTCATAATATAGACACGACCCGTTTCCGCACGTTCCTTAAGGAGGTTAAGAATAAGTTCCTGTGCTTTAATAGTTTTTTTCTTAATGGTCGGATCTTTCTCATACGAAACATAGAGATCATCAAAACCAGGGAGTCCGAAGCTATCATATAGTCCAGGTACATCATGTGGGGAGAAAAGTGTGATCTCACCATCCTGAATGAACCTCTCATAGAAGAGTTTGCTGATTTGAATGCTGTAGTCAAGTTTGCGAACACGATTATCCTCCGTACCTTTATTGTTTTTCAGCACTAGGATGTCTTCGATTTCTTGGTGCCAGATTGGGAAGTGGACAGTCGCTGATCCACCTCGGATGCCATTTTGAGTGCAGCATCGGACAGTTGCTTCAAACTTTTTGAGGAAAGGGACAACACCAGTGTGTTGAACTTCTCCACCTCGGATCTTACTGTTGATGCCACGGATGCGACCTGCGTTGATGCCGATTCCCGCCCTTTGTGCAACATACCTGCCAATTGCCATATCAGAGCTAAAGATAGAATCGAGGGTGTCATCAACATCAACAAGAACACAGCTAGCAAACTGTCGAAGTGGAGTTCTAACCCCTGCCATGATAGGTGTGGGAATGTTGATTTTGTGCTTTGAGATTGCGTCATAATACCTCTTGACATATGACATTCTGGTTTCTTTTGGATACTCTGCAAAGATAGTCAGAGCAATCATCATATACATGAACTGTGGAGTTTCATATACTCCACCGCTGCTTCTGTCCTGAACAAGATACTTATCAACTACTTGACGAAGACCCGCATAAGTGAAAAGAAAATCACGGTCATGATCAATATAAGAGTCAGATTTCTCAATCTCTTCTTTTGAATACTTAGTATAAATTTCATTATCATAAACATCAGCATTTACACAGTTGTAAATGTGCTGCTCAAGGGTAGGAAGTTCCCTCATCTTTCCGTAAAGTTGCTTGCGAACTGCAAAAAGAAGCAGACGAGCAGCAACATACTGATAATTAGGATGATCAAGATCAATGAGATCCGAAGCAGAACGAATCAGAATTTCTTGAATCTCTCCTGTCGTAATTCCATCATAAAACTGAATACCAGAGGTCATCTCAACTTGACTCGCAGAGACCCCTGCAAGACCCTTACACGCCTCTTCAACCATCAAATGCATCTTGTCTAAGTCAAGCGACTCAATGCGCCCATCACGCTTCTTTACTTTGGTTCCGTTACTCATATTTTCTTCCAAGTGGTAAATTTTAGTTTTGCTTCTAGTCCAGAATATATGTTTGATTCTATCACAGATTGAACATTCAGTCCAGATAGAATCATCTCATTAATGTCCTTTTCCTTTATTGTTGAAGGCCAAATGACGACCCTTTCTCCTCTATCAATGACGCGGGAGATTCTTGAATGGATTTCTGCATTACGTGGTTCGTTATCATAAATCCAAACAGGATCGTTAATACCCCACTTACTAACATCACCATCAGCTCCACATAAAGCAATCGCGTTGCGAATGAATGTTGAGTCAAATGGACCTTCGGTGATGTAGACAGTTTCACTTTCTTGTATCTCATCAAGACCATAGATTTTTGGGGCATCATCATTCAACATTACGGTAATATATTTAATCTTATTTGGACCAAGTGCTCTTCCTTGAAATCCGACTAAAGTATTTTGATAAAACAAAGGAATAATAATCCTTGGTTCATCTCTTTCTGTACTGTCGAATGTTTGGCGAAGAGAATTAGTCCACTCCTTAAATTTGTCGCTATAATAAAATTTATCCGGATTTAATTTTCTCTTTTCTAAGTATAGTTTTGATGCTTGATTTTCAGACGCTTTTGGTAAATCCAATTTTGGTTTAAACTTTGGGGTCTCAAAGTTAAACTTTGGTTCCTCTACAGTGAAGTTCTTACCTGTTTTTCCGTCCTTAAATTTCTCAAAAGTATATTGCTTGTAGATTACTGGGTCTAATTGTTTGAGAAAATTATTAAAGGAAATATTAAGTCCACAATTATGGCACTTAAAGTTTGTATTGCTTTTAACTTGATACAAATATCCCCGTGCTTTATTCTTATTCTTTTGCGAGTCTCCACAAATAGGGCAGCGAAAGTTGTAGAGATTGTGCTTTACTTTCTTAAACTTTTGAAATCGCGCAGAAATCAAATTGATGTACTTTACATCAACAAAGTCCATAATCAAACAGTATCCAGTTGATGTATTCTACCAGTTTATTTGGACTTGTCAAGGCAATGAGAGGTGATTATTCCAGTCCACTTTACAACAGAGTTTGTTGTTTTTTGTAGAGTATAGAGAGTGACTTTTTTTTGAGTTTTCATTGGCTCTAACGCCAACACTCAATTATTTATTTTTGTTGTATCTGTACTTGAGAACTATCAGGAGTTAAAAAGTCAACAACCATATTAGATTGTGAAAGAGCAAAAGAAACAACTGCAAAAACACCAACTATAATCCAACGATATTTTACAAACTCGTCTAATTTGGTTTCTATTTTTTCTATTCTATTATTTACTGCTTCGCAATGCTTTTCACTTTCATCTTTTAAGTCATTAAGCATTTTTGAAATTAGGTCATCAGTTTTGTTGCACTGGTCAATTTTTTCTTCGTGGACTGCCAGCATTTTACTAATGTTCTGACTTGTCTTACCCATTAATTGTATTGCTTCATCTATTTTGTTCATCATAACTTCATATGCAGAAAGTCGTTCTTCTAGGACAGCAATTTTAGTGTCTGCAGATGTATTTTGATTAAACATTGTTTTTGAGGTGATTATTTCTCCTACTACCCCTATGAAACAAATACCTCAAGTAGTATTGAAATTATTTATTCTTTAGATAATCTAACCATTTCTTTCTTGAACCAGGACCACCTTTTGCATATTTCTTAGCAAACTTTCTTGCCAACAAGAACATTTTAGGACTTCTACCAGCAACTGGTCCTTTATCATCCGCATCAGCACTAAGTCCAGGTTTACCTGGAGTACTTTGAGTAGTCATCATTTCCTCTTTCAAATTTATATAATTGCGAAATGCTTCAATTACTCTATCAATCTTCTTCTTTTCCATTGTAGATTTTATAAAGTTGTGCTAAACAATCTATGTCAACGGGTATATCGTGTATCTTCGTCTTTGGATATTCTGGAAGCCTTCCAAGAAATATAATAAAGGATTTTAAAAAAGACCACAAATCCTTTTCAATTTTAAAAAACAACATTGGAGTCGTTGCCTCACCAAAAATATTATAAAGAATAATAAAATGATTGAGGAGAAGGTGAGTTTTTAATTCACCTTCTCTTTTATATCTTTTCAATAATCTTTTAATATATTTGAAATGATTTAAATCCTTCTCAAAATCTTCCTTAGTTACTGCCTGAGGATTTTCATAATGTTTAATTGCAAATAAAAGGAAATTATCCTCATTCAGTTCATTAAATATCATATATTATCAGGGAAGGAAGAATCCATCATCACTAGCATCAGTGGTTGTATTAATTCCGCCAGCAACGAGAACTTCGTGCTTAACTCTTAATGCTCCACTGCAATCAATATAAGTCATAATTCCAACCCAGCCACTATGACCAACAGCATAAGCAGTTGTAGAAGCAGTAGAAACTTCATTTGCATCTACACCAAATACATCTTTAAAATATCCACCAGCCCTTCTTCTAAATTGAATAGTATTTCCTGTAGAAATACCGGCAGAAATAGTTGAAGCAAGGCTTATTGTAGTTGCACCAATTGTTGAGATTACAATATTATTTCCACCATTTACAATAGCATCTCCAACAATTACGTCGCGGGTTCCAACTACAACAGGAATAATGTTAGTTCCAATTCCAGCGTTGGTGGTAGCAGTTCCAGTTACTCCAAAATTTTGGAATGTAGCAGCAGAATCGTTTTTGTTATTAAAAGTGCTATCAAATAGAGTATAAATTGGTTGTTGATTAATATTGTAAGCTACTGCTGGAATAGTAGAAACTCCCGAAATGAAGGCATCAGTGCCAGCAATAGAAATAGTCGTGGACGTAAATCCTGTTATAACTGCTTGACCATAAGTTCCGCCAGTCCCAACAGTTAAAATATCACCGGTCTTGATACCTGCAGTAGTAAACGTAACAACACCAACCGTTCCAGTTGCGGTGTTAGTACCAAGATTGACGGCAATAGTTCCGACAGAATAAACTGAATCGTTATTACCCCAGAGTGCCATTCTCTTTACCTTAAATTTATTTGCTATAAGATATTTATAAAAAAAGGAGATCTTACTTTTGATCTCCTCTATTTAAAGCAACTTTTAAAAAATTAGAAACTAAGTCAAGTATTCCATTTTCTTTAAATCTTTTTGTTTTAGAAAGATATTCGGAAAATGCCAAAAGAAAAGCGAAAGTTACTGAAACTCCCCAATTCAAAATTAAACAACTTAACATCAGCAATCTCTAAGAAGTGCTTTTTTAACAGTCGCTGCAAGGATATCATCAATATCATTATCAGTCGTATCAACATAACGATCAATCAGTTCACATACTAATCTTTTGGTATGACAAGAATTAAGTGCGGCAAGAAGAAGTGGTTTTACAACAGCTACTAATGCTCCCATAATGTCCTCCGTAAGAGAGTATCCTCTCCTATTTAGAAATTATTTGATTGAATTTATCAATGCGTTTCTTTGACTCATTCTATCCGATAAAGAAGCATTTGGGGATGGTTTTGCTGTAGGTGGTTTTTCACTAGTTACTTTCTTTCTACTTTGCGACATTTTATCTGCGATTGCCTTTCCAGCAAGTGCGGCACCACCTAATGCTAATCCGCCAGCAACTAATGGAGCAATTTCATCAAGGTTTTGCTCTGCCATTTTCTTTGCCATCTTAGTAGCAGTGGCATACATAACTTCTCTACCACGACCAGGATATCTCTTTTCAAAGTCCGATTCTTTTGATTTCATGGACTTTACAATTCTTTCTTTTTCAGATGTCTCCTTATCTGTCAAAGTTTTTTCATCAATTTGGACATTTTCCACATACTGAGAACGATATTTGCCCCCCGTTTTTTTATGAGTATCTTCAAGTTCTGATGCTCTTGCGTCAGCATACTTTTTACTCTTCACTGGTTTACCAATCTTCTTTTCCTTCTTTCCATCAGGAGAACCCATTACTTGATAGGGCATTTCATTAATCTGCATTTCTTCGCTTCTTACTGAGGCAAGTAAATCGTCTAACTTAGATGTTCTCTTTTTCTTTGCAGGAGTTTTTGCTGTTGCCTTTGGTGCTGCTGGTTTTTTAGTTTTTGCTTTTGTCTTAGGTGGAGTTGTTGCACTACCTGCCCAAGGGTCTTCTGCTTTTTCTGCTTTCTTAGGTGCTGCCTTAGGTGCTTCTGCTTTTTTAGTTTCACCACCTTCTACTTTACGAGCAACATTTCTTGCTCCTCTAGAAACTGCTCTTGCACCTTTGGCAATAGCCTTCTTAAGACCTCTCTTCAGTTTAGAACCAATTCTTGAGAGTAATCCTGGTTTCTTAGTTTCACCAGAATCCTTTGATTCACCAGATTCACCAGAATCAGATGAACTCTGTTGAGATGAAGAAGAACCTTGTCTTCCTCTCTCATAACCCGACTTCATTTCTCTACCAGCACCCTTTGCTGCTCTTACAGCAGCACCCGCAACATAACCAACACCGCGAGCAAGACCTTTTGCTACACTCTTAACTGCTGACTTGACTTTTTCTAATCTGCTTTCTCTAATTGTATTATCAACATTGGTTTCTTCATTTAGAATTGATGATGAAATTTCAAGAGATTCAAGAAGAGTGTTCTCAATATCAGTCAGATCATAACCCTCTTCAATGCACTCAACAAAAACTTCCTCTACAATGCTTTCAATTAAATCGTCTTTTAATAAGAAAATTTCAGAATCAGTGAGTTCATCTAAAACTCCTTCAAAGTCCTCAATCTTTACCATTTCAAGAAGAGTTCCACCAAGATTTTGTGCAACTTCTCCTAAGTCAAGTTTTGGGTTAATATTAATCTTATTATTAACTGCTTTTTCTACAATTTTTGGTTCTTCACCCTTGTTTGTTTTAATCTTATCAGTGACTTCAATAAGATCTCCTCTCCAATTTGAGAAACCTTCTTTAGTAACTTTTATAGCCGCACCACGAACTTTTCTACGATTCTTTAAATATGAATCCGACTTATCTACATCTCCGTCATTGTCAATGTCATCATCTTCCTTACCAACAGGATCTAATGCCTCTTTGCGAGTTGCAATTGCTTTACCAATTGCCTTACGACGCTTATGGAGATACTTATCTGACTTATCAGTATCACCATCATTGTCAATGTCAGAATCTTCTTTTCCTACTGGATCTAATGCTTCAATACGATAAGCACCAGTTTTTCCTGCCTTTGGGTGCATACCTCTTGCAGTTCTTTCTGCTTTACTTGCAGCAATAGATGCAGATGCTCTAGTTACTTTTCTATTACCTTTTTTCATTTTATCAATAGATTTTTGAGTATCACCTTGAAGAGATTCTAAATCATCCTCATCCTTTTCCTCATCAACTAACTGACCATCAATTTCAACTTCGTCAGCAATTCCTGCTTTCTGAAGCTTAGCGTGCTTTTGAAGATGAGCGAGTGCTTCTTTTTTACTTCTAATATCCTTAATTCTTTTTGCTCTGGTTACTACAACCTTTCTCTTGTTAGCATCTTCAGATTCTTCAGATACAACTTCTTCATCAAGTTGCTCGCCAACAATCTGATTGAAATAAATTTCAGTAATATCGTTTACAATATTAGTATCCATTAGAATAAGTGCTTTCTTTTATTTTTCTATACTTATTTATGAAATTGATACCATATGCCTTACCACCGTGCTGAAGATACTTACTATTTGTTCCCACAGCACCGGGAGTCAATGAGGCATAATGTTTAAAAGCACCTAAAGTTCCTACAAGTGTATTAGGATGCTTCTTATCTCTCATAGGACTATCCATCTTAACTTCAGTATATTCCATCACATCCTTAATCCAGGACTTGAACATATAACCTTCTTCGGTCACACAGATTAAATGATTGGTTCCTCTACGCATTACTTCGCCAACCAGTCCAGTATTTAAGTTTTCAACCTTATCACCCATTCTAAAAATCTTACCTCTCACATAATTCTCACGAAGATTTCTCATATCATACTTTGGAGCAATCTGCCAGAGTTGATAACTTTCTTTTTTTACCTTTGCTTTCTTTGCACCCATTCCTTGACGAACAGCATTAAAAAGATTATTTGTCTCTGCATCATCAAGTGTCTTTGGAGTTCCTCTGCGGAATGATGCAAAGTCATCATCCATTACTGCCTTTCTCATCTTAGATGCGGACATTCCTTCTACACCTTCAGCATCAGCATCACGAACACCAGCAGAAATTACACGAATTAAATCAAAAGTGTAAAGGTCTCCATTATATTTTTGAGCAAGATTTTCAAACTCTGCCTGACGGTCAGATCCAACGATGATATTTACACTTCCATATCCATCTTGATTTGCATTTACAAGAACATCAAAGATGGTCTTCATCTTATAATCATTAATGATTCTTTCCCCATACTCGGGAAACATCTTTCTCATAAAAGAAATTTTAGTATCAGGATCTAAAGGATTCTTTTTAGGATCTTGAGATCTTGATGGATATATTTTTAAATCTCCACCAGTAGATGCTCTATTTGCTGCTTTTAAGAGTTTTTCGTGACCAACAGTTGGTGGATTGAAACGACCAAATACAACAGTTAAAGTTGGTGCGGGTTCTTCCTGAGGTTGTTGTTCTGGTGCTGCCTGTGCTTGCTGAGGAACTTCAGGGGCAGGTGCTTGTGCTGCTTGAGGTTGTTGTTGAACTGGAGCAGCAGTTTGTTGGGGTTGTGCAGCAGAAGGTTCTTGTGCTCCCTTTGCCTGACGACCATCAGTAAACTTAAGTTTCCCCTTGTCAGTTCTTGCTACCACTTTACCAGAACGGTCAACCCATCCTCCGTGACCATCTCCACGCAAACCAAGTTTTTTGGCTTGCATTGCTGCTTGGGATTGAGTTGCCTCTGTTAGAAATCGGGAAAAACTCTTCATATTGTGCGTTGATGTACTAATATTTATTCTAATTTAATATACGGGGCAGAATAACTTGCCTGAGAACTGGCATAAAGATAAAAATCTTGAACAACCTGATCCTGTATTTGCTTTGGAGCTGATTTTACAGTTGTCAGAAGTTTTGCCACAAGATACTTTGAATAACGATATTTATCTGAGTTATTCTTAATAGTAGATGTTGTTTCCTGAATTTTATCCGCAGTTATGACCCCAAGAGACAATAGCATTTGAGTAATTTGTTGGCAGTGGGAATCTTTGTTTTGTTTTGCAAGTGCGGCAGATTCTGATGATGATGGTAATTGAGGGAGTCCGTGTCTTTTTAAAATAAAGTTTATAGGTCCCAAAGATATTTTACCCTGATTAGCAGAAGCACCTTTAATCTCTCCCTGCCATCCAGTTAAAGATACATCTCCACCAAAACTTCTAAATTGAATTTTTTCAGTACTAGCAGATCCCCACTGGATATATCCATCCATAGAATCAAGATTAGTAGTAGTTCCCCTAAAAGATGCTGTGGTTATTTTTTTATCTGTTGGGAAATTCTTTTTAGATATTCTACCCGAACCAGTAATTTTCTTTAGAGAAACACCAATAAGTTGATTATTTTGAATATATTCAAACATTTTCTCATTCAGACCCTTTAATGTTCTCTCCGCTTGAAGTGCTCCTACGTTAAAACCAGCACCTACCATATAAATGTCTGCTGGACTCCATTTGTTTAAATTTCCAAATGCACTTTCCCCTCTATTAATCAAAGTAAATGTTTTTTCTATTGCATTAACTAATGAAGATCCTCTATGAAAAGTAAATTTTCCCTTTCCCTTATATGCTCTGAATAATGCATTTGCTCCAGCAATAGATGAGTTAATCCAATCGTCGGGAAGATTGTTTATCATATTGTTTATATTCTCATCAGTAATTGCAGTTGATGCAGCTCTCATAAAGTTGTCTTTTGTTACATCCTTAATAGTCATTTCACGACCAAGAACATTAAAAACTACAGCAGCATAAAGTGCTTGAGATGATTCGGCAAGTTTAGTAAGTGCGGCACCAGCACCCGATCCACCACTAGAACCTTTTTTGTATATTAATTTGATGATGGATTTTGAAAGAATAATTTTTGTTACTGGAAAGGATGATTCTGCTTTGTCAATTTCATTAACATAATTGACTCTCATACTTTTAAGTTGTTTTGATATTTTGTCCTGAATCTCCGCTCTCTGAGCAGCAATCACACGAATCTTATCTACCTTCGGACCTGCTTTTACTACCTTAGTTTGGAGACCCTGCAATGCAGTATTAATCGCAAGCAATACTTCAGAATCTGACATTATAGGTACTTTATTTTCCTATAATATTTAGAATGGAGGATATCGGACTCGAACCGATGACATCTTGCTTGCAAAGCAAGTGCTACTACCAACTGAGCTAATCCCCCAAGTTCAGATATTATAAAACCCCTTAACTAAAAAGTCAAGGGGTTAGAGCAACCTTCCGTGGTTATTTAGTTAGATTATGGTTTCTTAGGCATAGAGAAACTCTTACGCCCAAAGATTCCGGCGTGTGCTGCTCTTTCTGCGTGTTCTCCTGCTTTTTTACCGTGCTTCTTAACGATATTTGCTTTGATTTTATCTGTTTTATTCTCACCACTCTTAGTATAATTATCATCATCACTATCAGATTCAAAATCATGAGTTGCTCTTTTTTTGAAAGCAGACATTTTAGTTTTGAGGCTGATTTCATCAAGTTGCTCTTCAGCAATAATACTTGCTTTCCACTCTTCACTCATATTTGCCATAATAGCAATCGCTGCCTCTTCTGTATCAGCATATCCTTCATCAATCAGATGTCCTTTTACAACATCAAACATATCAAAACCAGAAACAATACTTCCAGGTTTCTTAGAACCTGTTGCTGCTGGAGTTGGTTTTGCTGCAGGTTTTGCTGCTGCGGGAGAAGGTGCTGCTTGTCTTGCTTGAGATGCTGCTTGCATTGACTTGATATCAGCAACATCTTGCTTAATCTTTGGTTGTGGTGCAGGAGTTGCTGGTTTTGCTGTCGCAGAAGGTGCTGGTTTTGCTGCCGCAGAAGGTGCTGGTTTTGCTGCTGCAGTCGCTGCAGGTCTAGCAGCAGGAGCAGCAGAAGGTCTTGCAGTTGCTGCAGGTCTAGCAGAGGTAGGAGCAGCAGGTCTTGCTGGTTTTGCTGGAGTGGTTGCTGCTGGTTTTGTAGGAGAAGCAGGAGTTTGTCCTGGTTTTTTAGCACCTACATAAACATCTTTACCACCAAGTTTTGCGGCATACAGTTTCTGACCACCCAGATTGATTTGATTTGGTCTTGACTGAGAAGTTCCTGCGCGAGGACCTGCGCCTTGGGGAGTTGTGGATCTTAAAACTGTTCTTCCCTGAGATTTAGTAGCAGCGGAGTCCATTTTAACTTTGGTTCCACTTTGGAATCCAAGGTTTCCAGAAACACCAAAAGTTTTACCTTGTTGCAATCCTTGTTTTGCAGAAGCAGCTTGTGCTTGTCTTTGCCTTGCTTGAGTAGCCGCAATTGCTCCACCAGGACTACCTGCTTCATCCAAATAAGCATCATACATTTCTTCCCAGCTAAACTCACTTAGGTCATGACCTTCTTCTACAAGTGAGTTTACCCACTCTTCAACCTCTTCCCAGATTTGCTCTTCAGAGATTTCTTCTTGTGGAGTGTAAACGGCATTATATGCTTCAAATAAACCTAAAGCATCCTTTCCAGTAAGTCTAGACATCTTTTTACAAATACTTTTTTAGTTATTTAGTATTTAAACTAACTCCATCGGATAATGCTCCGAATCAATATCTATTTTCTTCTTTCTTTTCTTTGCCTCATTAACTGAAGGCAGTACAAATAAATTAGAATGCTTTTCTCCAAACTTTCTTACGATTGTTCCTGCTAGTTTATTTGCTTGATTTTCTGTTGGACTTCCCGCTGCCCCACTCCCATGAACTCCACGTCTATGTTGACTATAATGAGTAAGTTCGTGTGCTAATGTTCTTAAGATATCCATCGTCTGACGACCTTTGATATCAATTACAATACGATTATCTTTAATCTGCCCGAATGCTGCAATTCTCCTTGCAAACTTTGGGTCATCAACAAAATGAATTTTTGGAAGTTCTTTAATTCCAAGTTCTCTTTTTACAAAAGGCAAAAAGGTATGGACAATATTCTCAAACTGTTTTGTTGATATTCCTTCTGCAATAAAAGACAGTGAAATGTTGAACATCTCACTGTCTCTTTGATATTTTCTCCACTCAGAAAAGTACATTGTCGTTTTCTAAGTATTTATTATTCACCAACTACAGAACCAATACTATCATCAAGTTGTTGAATGACTTCACGAACATCAGCAATACGAGGAGGAACACTGACCTCATCATAAGTGTATCCTTTTTGTGCATCAAAAAGAATTTGACGGACTGCTGCCGCTTGACGAGCATCCATTTTAATAGTTACTTGTTTTTCTTTAGACATAATTAAATATCTCCTTCTACTCTGTTTTCAGATTTATAAACATCAAAAGTCCCCTCAGGATATCTTGCACTCAGTTTCTCATAGTTCATTTGCATTAGTTCTTCAAAATTAGTATCAAGTGCAATACAAATTTGAGAGATGTACCAAAGGCAGTCACCCGCCTCTTTTTTCATATGAATAACATTATCTTCAGTATAAGATTTTCCTTGCAACAGAATTTTTTTTACAATTTCAACAAACTCACCTGCCTCTGCAGATAGTCCAAGAGCACCGGTTAGAAGATGTGGAACATTACAATCACTAACTGCTTCAAGTTCAGTAATCCTTGCAAGTAATGCAGCAAGGTCAGAAGACGGAGTGCTTGTAGTTTGCTTTACAAATTCAATATATTTGTTTGTATCAATAACTTGGGTCATATTAGAATTTAAATCCTTCAAATGATTTTTTAGGTTTCTTTTCTTCATAATCATACTCTTCTTCTTTACCAGAGTCAAGTATGTCGGTTTGAGCAGATTGTTCGCAATCATAAAGACGCATCTTTGCCCTATCAATACCAACCACAAACCTCTTATGAATGGTTGGGTCATTAAACCGATTTTTAAGTTGTTTAATTAGAATCTGTCCCAGACCTTCCAACTCTTCAGTGCTAATAAGGGCAAACATAAGGTCAGCAGTAGCAGGGAGACCAAAGGACTCAGAAGTATCAGTAAGTTCAACATCAGAACTACCATAACCTGAACGAGTGGTCTGAGTAGCGGATACAATCGGGACATTAAACTCAACTGCGAGCCCCCTAAGTTCCTCAGCAATTGCCTTGACGAAAGTATAAGAATTAATGTTGCTGTTTCCGCGATACCTAGAGGAAGAACAAATATTGAGGTAATCAATAAAAATAATATCAGGTCTAAATGACTTCTTAAGTGCAAGTTCATTAAGAAGTGACTTAAAGTGTCCTGCATGTGCGGAAGCAGTAGGATATTCCTTAATTATAAGAGTTCCTTGTGTCTTCTTCGCAAGATTGTTTACCTTAGTCTCAAACATTTGCTTTGGAAGGTCAACAATATCTTGAATAGGAACATTCAGGAGGTTTGCGTCAATTCTTTCAGCAATTCGCTCTTCCGCCATTTCCAACGTAATGTACAGAACGTTCCGTCCTTGGAGCAAGACGGAGCTAGCCACATGGCACATGAATAGAGATTTTCCGACGCCCGTACCAGCAAGAGCGATATTAAGAGTTTTGTTAGGGAGACCACCTTTCGTGATTTTGTTAAAGTATTCAAGGTCAAATTCAATTTTATCCTCCTTTTTGTGATATGCTTCGTATCTTTGTTCATAGTCTTGTAAGTAATCGTGTCCAATATGAGTATCAAAACTTACAGCAAGAGCATCAGAAAGAATAGAAGGAATACTATCTCGATTTTTCTTTTCATCTTTACCGTCAGCAATATGAATTGACTCCATAAGTGCCAAGTAAATGGCACGGTCACGGCACCACTTTTCAGTACAATCAACTAACCAATTGAACTCAACAGGAACATCTTCAAGAGAAGAAATCAGTTGAATAATTTCTTTGAAAGAAGTGTCATTAATATCCTGACGCTTCTCTACTTCAATGCAAAGCACTTCTTTAGTTGCTGGTTGATTATATTCTTGAACAAAAGAAAGTATTTCCTCAAATACAATCTTTTGATTTGCATCTTCAAAATATTCAGATTTGATAAAGGGTATTACTTTTCGGATATATTCTTCATTATGTAACAGGTTTCTAAGAATTAGAAACTCAACTTTCTCCATAACTAAATTCCTTACGTGCGATTTCGTCCAACTGTTGCATTACTTCTTCGGTAAAATATACTTCAGGTTCTTTCAGAATCTGTTTAGCATATAGTTTCTTTCCATCAATCTCATATCTTCCTGCTACATTTTTCCAAAGTCCTCCAATCTCACCGAGTTCAAGAAGACCGTAGTATCTATCAAGACCACGCTCATCATAAAAAAGACGAATTTCAACATCTTTATTCTCTTTACTCAAACGCGACTTAGCAGTCTTAGCTTTGATAATATTGCCGACCACTTCTGCTCCATCTTTTTCTTTCTTTTTGCTGAGATAAATGATTGTACTTGCTGCGTATTTGAGTCCAGAACCTCCCCCCATTTCTTTCGTTGGTACATAAGCTCCGATGACATCGTATGTATGATTTGTGACAATGAGTGGAACATTTGCTTGACCTAGTTTAAGTGTGAGCATTC